>JADMIO010976159.1_pt1 | contig 31447 bp, 39 predicted proteins | sample 8958161 | NCBI WGS metagenome assembly JADMIO01 (sample SAMN16585339, study PRJNA669376) | soil metagenome | isolation source: Crop rotation soil | place: USA: Cullars Rotation, Alabama | collected 2011 | reverse complement strand
CGCGACAACTTGTCCACGTGGAATTCTAAGCTTAGGATCCCAATGTGCTGGAAAGCCGTCGTGGCGCTGCTGGCGCGCAACATGCGCACGCGCAAGCGCCAGGTCCAGGCCGAGCGCATCCGCGAAGAGGTCGACCACGAGTCTCAGCGCCTGCAGAAGCGCGAGGCGCTCGCCGACGAGGCCGACGCCCGTGCGCGCGCGGCGCAGGCCGAGGCCGAGGTCAAGGCCGCCGAGGCGGCCAGACTGCAGGACACCGCGGCATCTCACCGCGAGAAGACAAACGTCACCCGCGAGGAACTCGACGCGCGTCGCGAGGAAGCCGACGCCCTGGATCCGCGCACGCCAAAGGATGACCGCCGCGCAGCGGAGGACGTCCAGCAGGACCCGACCCCGACGGCAGCTGAGCAGCGGCGTTCGTGACCCGCGACGGCACTGCAGCGCCCGCGGTGCTGTTCGATCTCGACGGCACGCTGGTCGACTCGAACTACCTGCATGTGCATGCCTGGACTCGGGCGTTCAGCGATGCCGACGTGGCGGTCGAGGCGTGGCGCATCCACCGTTCGATCGGCATGGACGGAACCAGGCTCCTCGAGTCACTCACACCCGGCGTCGACGACGACACCCGCGAGCGGGCCAAGGATCTGCATTCGCGCTACTACAAGGAGTTGTCCCCGCTCCTGCGTCCGCTGCCCGGCGCACGTGGCCTGCTCGAAGCGGTGAAAAAGCTTGAGCTCCAGGTCATCTTCGCTACATCAGCGCCCGACGACGAACTGTCCATGGTGCGCGAGGTGCTCGACTGCGACCATCTGGTGTCGGCGGTGACCTCTTCGGCAGATGTTGACACCGCCAAACCCAAACCGGACATCATCGAGGTCGCCCTCGACCGTGCGGGAGTCACCGCAGCGCATGCGGTCTTCATCGGTGACACGGTGTGGGACGTGGAGGCCTGCAAGCGTGCGGGCGTGGACACCCTAGGCGTTCTGTCCGGGGGCGTTTCCCGAGGCGAGTTGGAAAAGGCCGGAGCCCGAAGAGTTTTCGAGAACGCACTGGAACTCTGCCAGCACCTCGACGACACCCCGATCGCGGCGCTCGCCAACATCGTGGGAGCACGCTAGACGACGACCGCCGCGACGGCTATTTGGGCGGTGTCCAGGACACTGGCAGCGCCTTGATGCCGTGGATGAACGGCGACAACAGCCGCCTCGGTTCCTCGGTGGCCGCGATATCGGGAATCTGGCGGTGCAGCTCTTCGAACATGACGCTGATCTCGCGCCGCGCCAGGTTGGCGCCGAGGCAGAAGTGGGCGCCGCCCCCGCCGAAGCCCGCGTGGGGGTTCGGATTCCGGCTCACGTCGAACGTGAACGGGTCGACGAACTTGTCCTCGTCCCGGTTGGCCGAGCAGTACCAGAGCGTGGCCTTGTCGCCGGCCTTCATCTTCACCCCGGACAGTTCGAAGTCCTCGGTCAGCCTGCGCCGCATGTAGATCACCGGCGACGCCCAGCGCACGATCTCCTCGACCGCCGTCGGCGCCAGCGCCTCGTAGTCGGACCACCATCTCTCGCGTTCGTCGGGAAATCGCGTGAGGGCGAGAACGCCGTGACTGATCGCGTTGCGGGTGGTCTCGTTGCCCGCCACCACCAACAGGATGAAGAACGAGGCGATCTCGGCCGACGTGAGCCGCTCACCATCCACCTCGGCCGCCACCAGCGCGGTCGTCAGGTCATCCTTCGGGTTGACGCGGCGATCTTCGGCGTGCGCGGTGGCATACGCCCCGATGTCCATCGCGACCTTCAGGAACTCGTTGTAGTCCTGGGCGATGTCCTTGTCGCCGAACCCCAGAATCACGTTCGTCCAACCGAAGATCTGCTGATGGTCCTCCTCGGGGATGCCCATCATGTCGCAGATCACCTGCAGCGGGAGCGGTCCTGCCAACTCCTCGACCACCTCGCCGGTGCCGTCGGGATGTCGTTCGATCATGGTCTCGACGAGGCGTCGCGCGCGGTCCCGCACCGAGGTTTCGGTGTTGGCGACGACACGCGGAGTGAACGCCCTGCTGACGATGTTGCGCAGCCGCAGGTGCCGCGGGTCGTCCATGACGATCATCGACCCGAAATACTCCGACACATCGGGGTTCGCATCGTTGATCGTGATGCTGGGACTCGAGCTGAAGATGTGCGGATGACGGCTGGCGTAATGCACGTCCTCGAACTTCGTCAGGGCCCAGTGGCCGGCACCGCTCTCGACACCGGGTGACTCCAGCGGCTCGTGGAACGAGATGGGTGCCTCGCGGCGCAGGGTCGTGAACGAACCGTCGCGAAGGTCGTCGTCGAGAACCCAGAACTTCCACGAGCCCAGGTCGATGTCCGCCAGCGGCACATCAGGGGGAGCGGTCCCGTTCACGCGCGTCGCGATACCCACGGTCCGAGACTAGGTTCCGCGCACAGTTGCCGTGCCGGATTTCTGAAACATGTTCCAATCGCGAATCCGACGTGATAGCACCGTGGGATGCGCAACCCACATGCCGGACAACCGTTTACGACGGGTGACGACGAGATCGCCGCGGCGTTGCTCGACGTCAGCATCCCGACGCTGATGTTGTCCCTGGTGCACATGTCGGGGGACCCCGCGTTCGTCCGCGGAGACCTGAAGCCGGCGGGCCTGTTCCTCAACGAGGTGCAGGGCTACATGTCCGAGGAGGACAAGGCCGCGGTCCGCAAACTCGCGCTCGAGGTCATCGTCGACTACCGCGACCGGGGCTGCCCGGAACCCGAGCCGATCAGTGCGGAGTTGCTGCACGAGATGATGCAGTGGCTGGTGTGCGAGCCGGTGCCCGATGAGTACGTGCCGATGCTGCTGGAGGAGATGGAGCTCGACGGCCGAGACGCCAGGGCCGTGGCGCCGGCGGGAGCGGTCAGTGCCCCTGCGCGCGAAGACTTTCCGGTCGTCGTGATCGGATGCGGCGAATCGGGGCTGCTCGCCGGAATCCGGCTGAAAGAGGCAGGCATCCCGTTCACGATTATCGAGAAGAACGCCGGGGTCGGTGGGACGTGGTACCAGAACAGCTACCCGGGCGCGCGGGTCGACGTCCCCAACCACTTCTATTGCTACAGCTTCGAGCCGACGGACCAGTGGACACATTTCTTCGCCGAGCAACCCGAACTGCAGGCCTACTTCCAAAGCGTGATGGACAAGCACGACATCGGCGGTCACGTGCGGTGGGAGACCGAAGTCACCGACGCATCGTGGGACGACGCGACATCCACCTGGACGGTGCGCGCTCGAGATCGTGACGGGGCGGCCCTCGAGTTCACCGCGCGCGCGGTGGTCACCGCGGTGGGCCAACTCGACCGTGCGCACACCCCGACGATCGACGGCCAGCAGGACTTCACCGGGCCCGCGTTCCACTCCAGCAAGTGGAACCACTCGGTCGACCTGCACGGCAAGCGTGTGGTGATGATCGGCGCGGGCGCCAGCGGATTTCAGATCGCGCCGACGATCGCGCCGGACGTCGAGAGCCTGACGGTGTTCCAGCGCACCGCGCAGTGGATGTTCCCCAATCCGAGTTACCACGACAAGGTCGGCGCCGGTGTGCAGTGGGCGCTTCGCCATCTGCCCTTCTACGGTCGCTGGTATCGCTTTCTGCTGTTCTGGCCGTGGTGCGACAAGGGGTTGGACGTGGCGCGCGTCGACCCCGACTATCCGGATCAGCAGAAGGCGATCAACGAGGTCAGCGAAGTCACCCGGATCATGTTCACCGACTGGATCCTCAGTCAGGTCGGCGACGACCCCGACCTGAAGGCGAAGGTGGTGCCGGACTATCCGGCCACCGGCAAGCGCACCCTGCAGGACAACGGCAGCTGGCTGCGGACGCTGACGCGTGACAACGTCGAACTGGTCCGCACGGGGATCGACCATATCGAAGCCGACGCCGTCGTCGGCGAAGACGGCACCCGGTATCCGGCCGACGTCATCATATATGCCACCGGGTTTCAGCACACAAAACTGTTGTGGCCCATGACCATTCGCGGCCGCGACGGTGACGTGCTCAGCGAGCGCTGGGGAGAGAGGCCCTCGGCTTACCTGGGCATCACGATTCCGGACTACCCCAACTTCTTCTGCATGAACGGCCCCGGCACGTGGCTGGCCAGCGGCGGCAGCCTGATCTACCAGTCCGAGTGCCAGATGCGTTACATCTCACAGTGTTTGGAACTGCTCATCGCGGGCGGACACTCGACCATGGAGCCGACCGTCGAGAAGACGACGGACTGGCACGAACGCACGCAGGCCGAGATGCGCATGATGGTGTGGTCGCAGCCCACGATCAAGCACTCGTTCTTCAAGAACAGCTTCGGCGAAGTGCACACGCTGAGCCCGTGGCGGCTCATCGACTACTGGACGTGGACCCGCACACCCGACCCCGAAGATTTCGTGTTCGGCTGACTTTCCCTCGCCAGCAGACGCGAACTGCTGCGACACGCCGGGGATTTGGTGCATTTTGCGTCTGCTCGCGCCGAATCCGTTACGCCAGTTCCCAGTTCATGTTCTTGGCGAAGGCGCGGGCGTCCTCGGAGATGGTGCCGAGCTCGTGGCTGCGCTGGATGTAGCCCTGGACCATCGGCATGAAGTTCATCGGGTTGTAGGCATCCTCTTCGTTGCTCCACATGCCGTTACCGCCGTAGCGCAGGATGGTGATGCACGGCGCCTCGAAGATGGTGCCGTCGCCGGGATCCTTCATCCGGTTCATGATCTCGCTGAACACCCAGCCCTTGTCGACGTCGATCGAGTACCAGGTGACGGGATAGAAGGGCATCTCGCTGCCCGGGAACGTGTCCATCGTCGAGGCGATCCATTCGCGAATCTTGTCGCGGCCCGCCATCTTGCCGTAGAGGTGCTCGGTGTACGTCGCATCCTCGGTGAACAGATCGCCGTATCGGCGCCAGTCCCAAGACTTTCCGATCTCGACGACCAGGTCCTGATGGTGCTGGAAGGTCTCCTCGATCTCCTCGCGTGACCATGTGCCCATCAGGCCAGTTCCCAGTTCATGTTCTTCGCGAAGGCGCGGGCGTCATCGGAGATGGTGCCGAGCTCGTGGCTGCGCTGAATGTACTGCTGGATCATCAACATGAAGTTCATCGGGTTGTAGGCGTCTTCCTCGTAGCTCCATTTGTCATCGCCCGCGTACTCGAGGACGGTGATGACCGGCGCGCCATGGACACTGCCGTCGCCGGGATCCCGCATCGTGTTGATGTTCTTGAAGATGACCCAGCCCTTGTCGACGTCGATCGAGTACCACTCCACCGGATAGACCGGCATCTCGCTGCCGGGGAACATGTTCATCGTCGAGACGATCCACTCGCGGATGTTCTCGCGGCCTTCCATGTTGCCAAGCGCATGCTCGACGTAGCGCGCATCCTCGGTGAAATGGTCGGCGTAACCGGACCAGTCCCACGTCTTGCCGACATCAACGACGGATGCCTGATAGCGCTGCCACGCCGCCTCGAGTTCCTCGCGCGTCCATTTACTCATCGCAGACTCCTTCGGCTCGCTGGAGAAACTAGAACCTGTTCTACCAAAGTCGGCGACGCGGTGGCGGTGGATTCAGGACACCGTCAAGGTGCGCAGCCGCGGCCAGAGCCGATCCCACGACTCGCGTTGTCCGGTCAGCAAATACACGCGCATGTCGTCGTCGACGTCACCGATCGTGCGTACGTCGGTGAAGTACGGGCGTAATGCGCCGGGCTCGCGCCCGATGTACAGCACCGTGTCACGGTCCGCCGGCGGCGGCGGGAAGTAGCCGTAGCTGCGGTTGGTGCTGTACGCCTGCGGCAACCCATAGCGCGGCGCAAGCCCGTCGAGGTACGCGGCGACGATGTACGACTCGCCGATCACCGCGGTGTGCGCGCGCTGCGCCTGCGGCAGCCCGCCGTAGGCCTCGGCGGTTCGCGCGGCGATCTTCTCCGGAACCTCGTCGCCGACCAGCGATACCGAAAGGACCAGCATCCCGACGGCCACAACGACACTCGCCGCGCAGGCGGGCCATACGAGCCAGCGCAGCCGACCCGGCCCTGCTTCACGTCGCCGCTGCATGCCCAGTGCACCCGCCGCCGCGAGTGGCGCGTAGAACCCCGCCAGATAGTAGGGACGCCCCGCGGTGGCCAGGAACAGAACATAGAGCGACACGAACGCGACGCCGAGGAAGCGGTAGTCCTGACACCCGAGCCGCGCCGGCGGCGACATCAGACACCCGTCATCGCGGAACAACCGCCACAGACCGTAGGACGCCAGCATCACCCCGGCGACCCCGGCGTACACGATCAGCTGGACCGCGATGCCGGGCCTGCCGCCGTAGAGCGCCGCTGCCTCGCCGGCCACCACCGGCGCCATCTGCAGTTGCGGCCAGTCATGGGCGTACTGCCACACCACGGTCGGTGCGGCGATCGCCGCCGCGATGCCGACACCCGCCCACAGCAAGGGTCTGCGCAACAGTTCGCGGGGACCCACCGCCGCCACGGCGAGCAGCGTCACCGCGCACAACAGCAGCACCTGGAACTTCGTCAGCGCGGCGATCCCGGCGACGACGCCGAGCACCAACAGCAGCCGGTCGTCGCGCACGCGCACCCACCGGACGAGCAACCACAGCATGATCAGCCACTGCACCGGCTCGAGCGAGTAGGGCGTCAGCCAATGACCCGCGAGCGCTGTCCACAACACTGTCGCCTGCGCGGCGGCGGTGAAACCCTGTGCACGCCGGTCACATCCGAGTTCGCGGGCAATCACACCCGCAACGACGACCGCCGCCGCAGTCGCCAGCACGGCGGGCAGCCGCAGCGCGATCACAGAGCCCGGCGCGATCGCGTCCATCAACGCGGCCAACGCCGGAGCCAGCGGCGGCTGATCTGCCGATCCCCACTCGAGGTGCTCGCGGCCGATCGCGAGCATGTACACCTCGTCGAACCAATAACCGCCCCCGAATGCGCTTGCGGTGCAGTGCAAGATCGCGACCACTGCAGCGATCGGCAGTACGACTCCCTTGGCAAACGGGTCGACGCCACCGTCAGCAGATGTCTCGGTTTCCGTCGTAGCCACGTACATCCACGTTAGTGTCTGCAGCCATGGCACTCGGGATCGACGAGCAGGTGCTCGCGGAGATGGCACCGCTACTCGCGGCGCTCGGAGAGGTGCAGCCTGCGGCGATCGGCGACGTCGAGTCGCGCCGCGCCAACGGACATCGGATGTTCGACATCGTCAGCTCGCGGCGGGCGCCGGTGGGTGGCGTCGACATCGCCGAGTACTCGTTGACCACGGCCGACGGCGCCACGCTGGAACTCAGCTGGTTTCACAACGCCGGAGTCGAAGGACCCGGCAGCGCGGTGCTCTACCTGCACGGCGGCGGAATGATCTTCGGCCTGAAACACATCGGCGCCATGTACAACATCGCAGTCCGCGAGTACGTCGCGACCTCGGGCGTGCCGATGCTGGTCGTCGACTACCGGGTGGCACCGGAACATCCGGATCCCACGCCGGTCGAGGACTGCTACGTCGCGCTGGAATGGTTGGCCGCCAACGCCTCGACGCTCGGGGTGGATCCGGCCCGGATCGCGGTGATGGGCGACAGTGCCGGCGGTGGTCTGGCGGCGGGCGTGTGCCTGATGGCACGCGACCGTGGCGGCCCGCCGGTCGCGCAGCAGCTACTGATCTACCCGATGCTCGACGACCGCACCGCCGTTCCCGACCCACAGCTGGTGCCGTTTCTGACGTGGACGTACGACGACAACGTCACCGGGTGGGAAGCGCTGCTCGGCGAGCGCGCAGGCGGTGACGACGTATCTCCGTACGCCGCGCCCGCCCGCGCCAACGACCTCTCCGGACTGCCCGACACCTACATCGACGTCGGTGACCTCGACATCTTCCGCAACGAGGACGTCGCCTACGCCAGACGCCTGGCCGACGCGGGCGTGCCGACCGAAATGCACGTGTACCCGGGATGCCCGCACGCATTCGAGGGCTTGGCCAGCGGCGCGGCTGTCTCGCAGCGCGTGATGGCCGACCGCGTGCGCCGGCTGCGCATGCTCTAGCCCTCGGGCGCCTCGACGACGTCCTTGATCCGCTCCAGCGTCTTGCGCATGTCGCGGACGTTGCGGCGTTGTCGCAGTTGACCACCGAACAGCGAGAACAGTTTCATCGCCAACGAGTCGTCCAGCCGGAAGGACTCGGTGACATCGGTGCCGGACTCGGTTGGCGTCAACTTGTAATGCCAGTTGTTGACCGCCTTGTCACCCATCATCACCGCGAAGCCGAACTCGCGACCCGGTTCGCATGACGTGACCTTGCAGGTCGTCCAGTAGACCGGCCCGATCTCGTTGCGCTTGACGTGCCCGCGGAACTTCGCGCCCAGCGCCGGGCCCGTCGCGCCGTCGAGCCACTCGGCCTCCATCACCTCCGGTGAGAACTTGCCGGTATTGCGCACATCCGCGATCAAGTCCCAGATCTTGTCCGCGGGCGCGGTCATCGACACCGTCACTGAGCCGTCCATGGCTTCTCCTGTCCCCGTGTGATCGTCGCGAGCCACCTTATGCGCACGGGACCCAGCGTTGCGCGGATTCGTCCCCAGGCGGTTTCCGTAGCATTCGAGGCTGTGAAGATTCGCTTCGGAATCGGGCTTGGCGCCGACAGCGGCCCCGATGAACTACCGGACATCGTCGACCACCTCGAGGCGTCCGGCGTCGATTCCCTCTGGTTGTCCGAACTCGTCTACTCCAGGGCCGTCGATCCCTTCGTCGGCATGGCCTACGCGCTGGCCAGAACGACCGATCTGAAGGTGGGCACGTCGGTTGCGGTACTGCCAGGACGCCATCCGGTGCTGGTGGCCAAGCAGCTGGCTTCGCTGGCGGCGCTCGCGCCCAAGCGCGTACTACCCGTCTTCGGCCTGCGGTCGGCGATCCCCGCCGAACGCGAGATCTTCGTCGTGCCGGAGGGGAAGCGCGCGGCGGTGTTCGACGAAGCGCTGAAGCTGCTGCGGTCCGCGCTGGAAGACGACGACGTGTCCTTCGACGGCGACTACTTCACGGTGAGCTCGGCAGGTGTGGCACCACGCCCGCAGAAACCGCTCGACATCTGGCTCGGCGGCTCGGCGCCCGCAGCGTTCCGCCGCATCGGCCACCTCGCCGACGGCTGGCTGGGCAGTTTCCTCACACCCGACGAAGCGCGCAACGGTCGCGAGCAGATCCAACGTGCGGCGACAGCGGCAGGTCGCGAGGTCGAAGCCGACCACTTCGGTATCAACCTGGCTGTCCTCGACGGCGAGTTGCCGGACGCGTTGGCCGCCGCGATCCGCAAGCGCAGGCCGGATCTGGATCCCACTGAGCTGGTATCGGACAGTTGGACGCAGCTGCACCGCAAGCTCGACGCGTACATCGATGCGGGGTTGACCAAGTTCGTCATCCGCCAGGCAGGCACCGCGAGCCCGGCAGATTTCATTGATCGCTTTGTGGCAGAACTGATTCCGCGGCAGAACTGACGTTCACATCGTCGTACAGCAACGCCATCCGATCGAGGAACCAGAACTTGCCCGCCATCTGTACGGCGAGGCCGAAGGCCGTTATCCACGGGTCGAACACCACCAGGCCCCACACGATGAACGGCACCCCTGCCGCGCTGAGGATGCTCAGGACGATCGGCGCGACGCGGTGGCGCTCGGGCACCGGGTGCTCTGACCGACGGGCCCACACCGTCTCGCCGAGCACCGACCGCGACGCCCAATGGTCCAACGACCGGGGAGCGGGGAAGAACAGGGGATTGGCCATCGTCCAGACGATGACGACCGCGACCGGCAGCAGACACCACCAGCCGATCCACGCACGGCTGAAGATCGCGGCGACGAGCAGCACCGGGATCGGCATGCGGGTGTAGACGCTCCACGGATTGGCGTGTCGACGCCAGGCGTCCTCGCCGTTGAGGCCGAACGCCTTGGCCAACGTGGCTTCCAGAGACATCGGTGCCTTTCGCTGAGGTGAACTACCTGAGGTGAACTACCTGAGGTGAACTACAGGGTCGGCAGCGCCGTGTTTAGAAGTGTGTGGCCCAGGCCATTCATTCGCTGCTGGTTGAACGTGAGGAGATCACAATGGCCGTTCGATTCCTGCGGATATGCCGATCGACGGCATTGGCCCTGCTTGTCGCCGTTGCGACAGTCGTCCTCGTCAATCCGCCGTCCGCGGTCGCTGCCGACGACCGCATGCAATTCACCGCGACGACGCTTTCCGGGGCCCCGTTCAACGGCGCAAGCCTGGCGGGCAAGCCGGCGGTGTTGTGGTTCTGGACCCCGTGGTGCCCGTTCTGCAACGCCGAGGCGCCGAGCGTCAGTCAGGTCGCGGCGGCCAATCCGAAAGTGACCTTCGTCGGCGTGGCGGCACGCTCCAGCGACACCGATATGCAGGCATTCGTGTCGAAGTACAACCTGAACTTCACGAACCTCAACGACGCCGACGGCTCCATCTGGGCGCGCTACAACGTGCCGTGGCAGCCCGCGTACGTCTTCTATCGCGCCGACGGATCGTCGACGTTCGTGAACAACCCGACCTCGGCGATGTCGGAGCAGGAGCTGTCGGATCGGGTAGCCGCACTCGGCTAGACCGTCGCTCCGCGTGAACCAAGAGCTCGTCGCCCTGGCGTTCGCCGCCGGTTTGGTCGCCGCCCTGAACCCGTGCGGCTTCGCCATGCTGCCCGGATATCTCGCGTTGGTGGTGCGCGGCACCGATGGCGGCGCGCTCACCGCGCTGAGCAGAGCCGCCGCGGCGACCGCGGCGATGGCGCTGGGCTTCATCGCGGTGTTCGGCACGTTCGGCATCCTGACGGTCGCTGCGGCCGCTACGGTGCAGCGCTATCTGCCATATCTCACCGTTGTGATCGGCATCGTCCTTGTCGCTCTTGGCATTTGGCTCGCCATCGGACGCGAGTTGCATGTACCGGCGGCGTTCGAGCGCACCCAACGGGCGCCGACCGCGCGACTTGGCTCGATGTTCGGGTACGGGCTCGGCTACGCCGCGGCGTCGCTGTCGTGCACCGTCGGACCGTTTCTCGCGGTGACGGGCGCCGCGTTTCGGGACGGCTCGGTGCTCGGCGGGGTGTCCGTCTATCTCGCGTACGCGGGGGGGTTCACTCTGGTCGTGGGCGCGCTGGCCGTCGCGGCGGCGCTGGCCAGTTCGGCTGTCGCCGACCGGATGCGCCGAATGATGCCGTACGTCAACCGAATCGGCGGTGCGCTGCTCGTTGTGGTCGGCATCTACGTCGCGTACTACGGCATATACGAGGTGCGGTTGTTCAGCGCCGGCGGCAGCCCGAACGATCCCGTGATCGCGGCCGCCGGCCGATTGCAGGGGGCCATCGCGGCCTGGACGCACAACCACGGCGCGTGGCCGTGGCTGCTCGCACTGGCGGCGCTGCTCGTCGCGGCGCTCCTGGGCGCGTGGCGGACTACAGGCGCTTGGAGACGTCGCCGTGTAGATCCGGCCACGGCGGCCGACGCACCATAGCGATCCCGGCCAGGATCGACGCGACCAAGCCGACGAGGATGCCCGCCAGGGCGACCCGGGTGGCGTCGACCGCCGGCTCCCACTTCGAGTGACCGTCCTTGATGACGAACACGCCGAGCGCTCCGCCCTTCACCTTGGCCACCGGAACGATCGTCGTCCCGTCGGCGGTTTGATACGGCTGCCCGTACACGCGGGTGGCGTCGGTCTCCAGTGAGTTGAGCAGTTCTCCGGCATCTCCCAGGTTCATGTCTCAATGCTTACTACCGATGACTCCGCGAGGCCACGCGAGTCGATACTGCATCCGAGCAAAAGGAGTCTTCGTGGTCATAGTCACCGGTCATCTGATGGTCGACCCCGCCACGCGCGACGACTATCTGGCGGGTTGCGTCGACGTGGTGCGCCAGGCCAGACGCGCCGAGGGATGTCTGGACTTCGCACTGTCGGCCGACATCGTCGACGAGGGCCGGATCAACATCCTCGAACGCTGGGAGTCCGTCGCCGCCGTCGAGGCGTTCCGCGGCAGCGGTCCCAGCGACGAGCAGGGCGGCGCCATCGTGTCCGGGTCGGTCGGCGAGTACGACGTCGCCGGTCACCGATCCCTCTTCTGACCCCTCAGCGGTCGAAGTCCGCGTCGTCGTCCGGAACGACCATGGACTGCTCGATCAGGTCGGCCTCGTTGGCGTCCCAGTCGCGCGCTGCCGTCGCGCGGGCGGCTTCCTGCCAGGTGTCCACGTCCGCGGGGTCTACCGGGGTGAGCTGTTCGTCAGGACTGGTCACGATTCGATTGTCCTCCCATCGCGACGCCGGTCGAGCTGTAACCGTCCGTTGGTCGCCTGCGATTAACCCCCTGTCGGGTCGGGGACGACCGGATGAAGGACCATGACAACTCACCAGGCAAACAGACGATGGATCCGCCGGATATCGGCGGCAGTGGTCGCGGCGGCAGTGCTGCCCGGCTTGATCGGAATCACCGGAAGCACACCCAGGGCATCGGCGGCCGTCGAAGTACTCTCCGTGCCGTCGCCGTCGATGGGCCGTGACATTCCAGTCCAGTTCCAGGGCGGTGGCCCCAAGGCGGTGTATCTGCTCGACGGGCTACGCGCCCGCGACGACCGCAACGGCTGGGATATCGAGACCGGCGCCTTCCCGTGGTTCGACGGGTCGGGGTTGTCGGTCGTGATGCCGGTCGGCGGCATGTCGAGCTTCTACACCGACTGGTACCGGCCCGCGGTGGGCAATGGCACGACCCAGACATACAAGTGGGAGACGTTCCTCACCTCGGAGCTGCCCGCCTGGCTGTCGGCGAACAGGGGCGTCAGCCCGTCGGGCAACGCAGTGGTCGGGCTGTCGATGTCGGGCAGTTCGGCGTTGATCCTGGCGGCCTACCATCCCGGCCAATTCGTCTACGCCGGTTCGCTTTCCGGCTTCCTCAATTTGTCGGCGGGCTTCTGGCCGCTGACCGTCTCCATCGCGATGGGAGACGCGGGCGGGTTCAACGCGCTCGACATGTGGGGGCCCTACGGCGGGGGCGCCTGGAAGCGCAACGACCCGATGTTGCAGATCGGGAGGCTGGTAGCCAACGGGACCCGCATCTGGGTCTACAGCGGCAACGGCAATCCGACCGATCTCGACGGCGGGCTGGGAAACGCCGCGATTCCCGCGCAGTTCCTGGAGGGTCTGACGATTCGGACAGCCAAGGAGTTCCAGGCGGCCTACACGCGGGCCGGCGGGAGCAACGGGGTGTTCAACTTCCCGCCCAACGGCACCCACAGCTGGGGCTACTGGGGCGGGCAGCTGCAGGCGATGAAGCCCGACATCCAGCGGGTGCTCGGCGCGGCGCCCGCGGCCTGACGCCGAAATCCCTAGAGGTCTCTGGACCAGTACTCGCCGACGAGGTCGTGCCCGAAGCTGTGGTGCGGCTCGCTGCGATCCAGCCGGAATCCGGCGCGTTCGTAGATGCGACGGGCCGACCACAGAACATCGTTGGTCCACAACGTGATTCGCCGGCGGCCGGAACGCTTGGCGAAGCGCACGCACTCGTCGACCAGCCGGGTGCCGACCCCGAGCCCGCGCGCTGACGGCTCGACGAGCAACAACCGCAGCTGCGCGGTCTGCGGGTCGTCGGTGGCCGTGCACAACACGCAGCCGGCCCGCCGGCCGTCCACCTCGGCTATCCACGCCGCCTCCCGGCCGATGTCGCGGCGCTCGGCGAAATCGGCGACGACGCGGGCAACGAGCGCCTCGAAGGTAGCGTCCCAGCCGAACTCGGCGGCATAGCGGGCGCCGTGGCGCTCCACCACCCAGCCGAGGTCGCCCGGCTCGGGAGAGCGCAGCACCACGCTCGTCGGCCTGGAATCGCCGTCGAGCACACGCCGAATCCGGTTCATGGATGTGACGAGTTCATGACGGTCGGTGTCTGCGAGCGGGCCCAGCAATTCATCGATCGCCTTGGCCTGCAGGGTGTCGAGCTCGGCGAACGACTGGCGGCCCTGCGCGGTCAGTCGGACGATTTGACGGCGTCCGTCGTCGGCAGCCTGCTCCCGGGTGACGATGCCGGCGTTGCTGAAGGCGGTCAGGATGCGGCTGAGGTACCCGGCGTCGAGGTCGAGGTCCCGGCGCAGGTCAGACACCGCGACCTGGGCCTGCGTGTCCGTTTGCGCCAGCTCGAACAGCACCCGCGCCTCGGTGAGCCCGAACGCCGAACCGGCGAGATTGGGCCGCAGCAGGCCCAGCATGCGGGTGTAGAAGCGGTTGAATCCGCGCACGTCATCGACTACGGAAGTCATAGTTGAAATTGTCAACTATTTGCCTGACAGCGTCAACGATCACATTTGCCGGAAAACTTCGCCGGCGTAACTGGGCTTCGGAGTACCGTCGGTTCCGCTTCCAGAGCAGGCCGATTCCGACTTTCCATAGGTCGTATGCGTAAACTGCCCTGACGACGGGGGAGGCAACCGCACCGTCGCGGCGCCTTCGAAACTCGACCAATACAAGCGTTTAGAGGCTCAGACTTGCCAGAAACGACCAGCGACCACCGGGACTTGGAGCCACACTTCGAGGACGTGCAGTCGCACTACGACCTGTCCGACGATTTCTATCGTCTCTTCCTCGACCCGACGCAGACCTACAGTTGCGCCTACTTCGAGCGCGACGACATGACGCTGGAAGAGGCGCAGATCGCCAAGATCGATCTGTCGCTCGGCAAGCTCGGACTGCAACCCGGTATGACGCTGCTCGACATCGGCTGCGGCTGGGGCGCGACGCTGAACCGCGCGCTGGAGCGCTACGACGTCAACGTCATCGGCCTGACCTTGAGCGAAAACCAGAAGGCACACGTCGAGAAGGTGTTCGCCGATTCACCCAGCACGCGCGACAAGCGCGTCCTGCTGGAGGGTTGGGAGCAGTTCGACGAGCCCGTCGACCGCATCGTGAGCATCGGCGCCTTCGAGCACTTCGGGCGCGACCGCTATGACGATTTCTTCAAGAAGGCCTACGCGGTGCTGCCCTCGGATGGCGTGATGCTGCTGCACACCATCATCAAGCCCACCGACGCCGAGTTCGTCGAGAGCGGCCTGCCGCTGAACATGAAGCTGCTGCGCTTCTCGAAATTCATCATGGACGAGATCTTCCCGGGCGGTGACCTGCCGAAGTTCGATCAGGTTCCCACGGACTCGGCGAAGGCCGGCTTCGAACTCCAGCGCGCACAGCGACTGCGGCTGCACTACGCCCGCACGCTGGAGATCTGGGCCGAGAAGCTGTCGGCCCGCAAGGACGAGGCCATCGCGATCCAGTCCGAAGAGGTCTACGAGCGGTACATGAAGTACCTCAACGGATGTGCCGAGCTGTTCCGCGACGGCTATACCGACATCTGCCAGTACACGCTCGTCAAGGGCTAGGTTCGCGGCGCGCTGTTCGCGCCGACGGACGCGATCGCATCGATCACCGCGGACGGCGCGTCCAGCGAGACGAAGGTGCGCGCACCCGGCACTTCGATCAGCGTGCAGTTCGGGAAAAGGGCGGCGAGTCGCCTGCCGAGCGCCGGGGTGAAGGCGCGGTCACGCTGACCCCACACGATGGTCACGGGCTTGGTGAACCGGGGCAACCGCGCAGCGACGTCGACGAGATCCGTTTTGGCGATGGCGCGTAGCAGCCTGGCCAGGTCGCGCCTGATGCGGACATCCGTGCGGGCCGGTTCGAGCCAGGCCGCGGTCAGGTGCGGATCCGGATCGAGCAACAGCCCGAATCCCAGCGGGCTGTGCCGCAGTAACGGCAACCGCATCGGCTCGAACATCAGCTTGATGGACCGCGGACCCCGCAACAGCGCGAAGACGAGCGTGAACGGGAATGGCGGGAACTCATCGAACGCATCGCAGTTGGTCAGCACCAGGCGACCGATGTGTTCCGGATACGCGTCGACGACCATCTGGGACAGCCCGCCGCCGGTGTCACTGCCCACCAGCGTCACGTCCGAAAGGTTCAGGGCGACAATGAAATCCCGGATCATCGCGGTGACAGTCCGCGGCGACAACTCGGCGCCGTCGTTGACGGGAACGGTGTGCGAGCCGAGCGGCCAGTTCGGCAGATAACACCGGAACCCCAGCCGGGCCAGGCCCTCGGCGACGCGATCCCACAACCGGCTGTCGACGAGCACCCCGTGCACGAACACCACCGGCGGGTGCGCGGAGTCTTCCGGCCCGAACACGCGATAGTCGATCGATGCCTGTTCCAACGCAACCTGCGGCATATCCGCTACCCTTCCGATGAGAACTTACAAACACTCAGTACGAAAGTTACGTGCAGCCTGTATGAAAGTCAACAACGGATCTGCCGGTGCGCCGCCCGCCAGGCGCACCCAGGCCGAGCGACGGGCCACCACGCGGGCCCAGCTGATGGGTGCGGCACGAAAGCTGTTCGCCGACAAGGGTTTCGCGGATGTCTCCACGCAGACGATCGTGGCCACCGCGGGGGTGACTCGTGGTGCGCTGTATCACCAATTCGCCGACAAGACCGACCTGTTCGCGGCCGTATACGAAGAGGTCGAACGTGACCTCGTCACCGGCATCGCGCACCGGATCGCCGAGGAAGGGCCATCGGATCCGCTCGCGGCGATGCGTCTGGGTGCCCGGCTGTTTCTCGATCACTGCGCCGCTCCCGATGTCCAGCAGATCGTGCTCATCGACGCGCCTGCGGTGCTGGGCTGGGACCGTTGGCGTGCCGTCGGCGTCAAGTACGGACTCGGGGTGATCGAGGCGATGCTGGCTCATGCGATCGCGCAAGGCGCCGTCCCCGAGCAACCCTTACGTCCGACCGCACACGTCCTGCTCGGGGCGCTCGACGAGGCGGCGCTCTACGTGTCACGGGCCACCGACCGCGACCGCGCACGCCAGGACATGGATGTCGTGTGCAACCGCGTGATCAGCGGGATCGCCGGCGGTTAGCAATGGGCGCCACGGGCATCGAAGCCAATGGTGAACGGCTCCGTTCGCCGCGATACCTGGCGTTGTTGTGGGGCGCGCTGGTCACGGCATTGGTGCTGGGCGCCGGATTTCTCGTCCTCACGCATCGGGGCTCGACCGACCCGCGGGCCGACGCCATGTCCGACGAGCAGGCCGTGGCACAGGTCGTCGATTCGGCTCGGCAGATCGTCTCGGCGGCCGGCCTACAGGACGCCACGGGCGGGTACACCTTCATGTCGTGTGAAAGCGAGTCCCAACCGCCATATCAGGCCGCGTTCTATCTGACATTTCATCTGCCCCAACATGATTGGGCGCGCCGCCTGCGCGACATCGAATCCGCGATGACCGCGCACGGCTGGTCCGAGTCGGAGGCGATGGGCGAGCACTTCGGCCAGAAACTCACGAAAGACGGTGTGACGTCGGTGTTCTATCCCAACACCGACGGCAAGGACTTCGCCTCGATGCGCCTGTACGGACAGTGCCGCAACATGTCCGACCACCGCGCCGACAACCCGGCATGGATCGACGTCACACTCTGAGGCTGCACTGCAGCAGAATCGTGTCCAGCCACTGTCCGTGTTTGAAGCCGACGGCGGTCAATCGGCCTGCGTCGACAAAGCCCCGATTGCGGTGCAGGGCAACAGAAGGCGCCCCGTCCGTATCCACGATGACAGCGATCACCTGGCGAACACCCGCCTGCGCGCAGTCCGTCAGCAGTCGGTCAAGCAACCTGCCGCCGATGCCTGAACCGACCGCGTGGGGTGCGACATACAACGAATCCTCAACTGTGTGAAGGTAGGCGGCTCTCGTCTTCCACTGCGCGCAGTAGGCGAAGCCCACCACGTCGCCGTCGAGGGTTGCGGTCACGAACGGCAACCCGCACGCCACGACGTCGTCGAATCTGCGCGTCAACTCGGCCCGGTCGGGCGGCGCCAGCTCGAACGTGGCAACACCGGTACGCACGTAATGCGCGTAGATATCTCCGATCGCGTCGAGATCGCCTGCCTGCGCGGGCCTTATCGTCGCATCGCCTGGCCTGTCCACCGATCAGCAGGCGACAGGGTGCGACTCGCAATACGGGGTGGTGCCGGGGAAGCGATATCGATGGCCCGCCACCCAGCGGTAGACGGCGTTCTGCAACGCGCGGATGCCGGGGATGCGGTAGATCCGCAACGGCAGCACAGATCCGAGGGCGGCAGACAACGCCGCGTTCATCGCCTCGGCGCCCGAGTAGACCGCGCCCGAGTCGTCCAGCCAGCGGGCTGAATCCAGAATGGCCGACGACTCGACGCCGAGCCGTTGCGCGAGGCCATGGCTCTGCAGGGTGTCGATGCGCAGGTCACCGGTCCGGTTGAACTTGCGGACGAAGTACACCGCCCGGGTGCACATTCCGCATTTGCCGTCGAAGAACAGTGTTCCGGCCATGTCTTCATTGTCCCCCTGCCGCCATTTCGACAACAGCCTGCAGCGCCGAGACGACGGTCACACGACCTACCGCGCGGGCGGCCCCGGCTTCGCGTTCGCGGCATCCCGGCGACGCGCCGCCATACCGCCGAGTGCCTCGAACACGACGCGGTGCGCGGCATTGACGGTGAGCTCGGCGTGATCGTAGGCGGGCGAAACCTCGACCACGTCGACGCCTGCGACGTCGTGTTCGTAGCAGAGTTGCCGCACCAGTCGCAGGAGGTCGGCGGTGGTGATGCCGCCGGGTTCGGGCGTGCCCGTGCCGGGGGCGTGGGCGGGGTCCAGCACGTCGATATCGACCGAGACGTAGAGCTTGTCGGCCTTGGCCAGCGCCTCGCTGACGGCGTCAGCCATGACCTCCTTGAAGCCGCGATCCCAGATCTCCTGCATGGTGTGCCAGGTCATCTGCTGTTCTTGCATCCACTCGAAGGTGTCTTGGGGCGGCCAGTAGCCGCGCAAACCGACCTGCACGAAGTGGCTGCCCGGCACCGCGCCCGACTCGATGAGGCGTCGCATCGGCGTGCCGTGACTCGCGAGATTCCCCTCGATCTCGTCGGCGGTGTCCGCATGCGCGTCGAAGTGCACGATGCCGACGTTGCCGTAGCCGTGCACATCGGCCACCGCGGTCGCGGCGGGCCAGGTGATCGAGTGGTCGCCGCCGAGAATCACGGGCACGATGCCGCGCGAGGCGATCGCGTGCACCCGCTCGCGAATGTTGGCGTGCGAGACCTCCGTCTGGCCGTGCGGGCAGTACGCGTCGCCGAAGTCGACGACTTCGAGCCAGTCGAAGATCTCCAGACCCAGATCCAGGTGATAGGTGCCCGGTTCGTACGCGGTGGCCCGAATCGCCCGAGGGCCGTAGCGAGCGCCCGGCCGGTTCGTCGTCCCCACGTCGAACGGCGCACCGACGATCGCCACATCGGGCTGCCACGAGTCGAGCTGTTCGACCTCGGTCAGAAACGGCCGGTGGCCGAACGACGCCAACCCCGCGTACGCGAGGTCGAGTTGTTCGGCCATGCCGGGCGGAAGCTCGCGCACAGGTTCGTGATCATGACCCATGCGTTGACGTTATACCTTTGCCGTCAACGGAACTGAGCGCTTCGCGCAGTACATCGGGTATCTGTCGTTTGCCCCAGTCGTCCGTCGAGACGACCACATAGACGTTGTGTCCGCGTACCGCGATCTTTTCGCCGGTGTCGTCGGTCCGCAGCACAGCGAAACCGAGCGTGAAACTGGTCGAGCCGATTCGCTCGCATGAAACGGCGACGCGCACGACGTGGCGCCACCCCACCGGGAGCTCGAAGTCGATCTCGGTGTGCACCACCTGGATGTCGAATCCGCTGTCGATCAACTCGGGGTAGGGCACCCCGCAATGGCCGAGGAAACCACCACACGCCTCGTCGAACCACGTCAGGTAGTGCGCGTTGAACACCACGCCCTGCCGGTCGATTTCGGCAAAGCGCGGTACGACCGGCAGCGAATACGACGTCACCGCCTCACACTAACGATCGCTTGCGACCAGCTGCGCCGCTACGATCCTTGGCGTGACCAGCAAAGGCCACCAAGCTCGGCAGCAGCCGGCGAAGACCGCCGAGCGACTCCTCACGTGGTGGCAGCGCGCGCTGCGGTGGGCGGCATGGCTGTCGTTTCTGGGCCTGGCGGTATGGAACAGCCAAAGCGTGTATTTCTCGCCGCTGGAATGGGTCGCGTTGATCGCCGCGATCGCGATCAGCATCTGGTGCATGGCCAAACCGTTGGGCGGCCCGAAGGTAGAGCTGTCCGACCCGACGCATCTGCTCGGTTCGTTCGTGTCGAGGACAAACTGGGCACTGGTGATCATCGGCGGGCTGCTGACGATCGGCGGTGTCGCCGCGACGGGTGCCGCGATCTACGACGTGTCCACCGGGCGGGCGACCATCGGCGACGTCGTGACGGACGTCGGAGTCTTCATCGAGGGCTGGATCGTCGGACTCTTCATCCCGACCTATGACGCCGAACTCGAGAAGACGCACGCCTACGCGCTGTTCGTGCTCATCCTGCCGGGACTACTTCTGCTGTATTTCAACCTGGTGCCATTCTTCAAGCGCGGCAATGAATTCCAGGTCCACCCCGACGGTTCGGTGTCGGTGCGCAGGGGTAGCAGCTGGGAGCCGCTGATGGAATACCAGTACGCGACCGTGACGGCCGACGGCAACACCATCGACTTCACGCCGCCGCCGGACGGTCCGCCCGCCGTGACGCTTCCACAGGATCGGGTGTTCTCGCGTGAATACGGGGTGCGGCTGAAGAGCAAGGTCAGCGCCGAGTTCTTCCGGCGACTGCTCGCCGGCCGCGGGTTCGACGTCGAAGGGCAGGCGGGCAACGCCGGCTTCACCGCACGTCGACAGTGACGGGTTGGCCGGATCCGCACGCTCCACCAGACTGGACCCCGTGGACATGGTGACGATCGAGGACATCCAGGAGGCGGCGGCACGAATCAGGGTGTACGTGGTGCGCACGCCGCTGCTGCCCGTGCTGTGGGGCGACGAGGACCGGCCGCTGTGGATCAAGCCGGAGAGCCTGCAACCCGTCGGGGCGTTCAAGGTTCGCGGAGCCTTCAATGCGATCGGCAACCTCGACGAGTCGGTGCGCACGCGTGGCGTCGTCGCGTACTCAAGCGGCAACCATGCGCAGGCCGTGGCGTACGCGGCCGCCGTGTTCGGCATCCCGGCCACGATTGTCATGCCCGCGGAAACGCCGCGCGTCAAGGTGGACGCGACACGCGGTCACGGTGCCGAGGTGGTGCTGTGCGCACCGGGACAGCGCGAGCGCGTGGCCGCCGAAGTAGTGGCGGAAACCGGCGGCGTGTTGGTGCCGCCGTTCGATCATCCCGACATCATCGCGGGGCAGGGCACGATCGGGCTCGAGATCGCCGAGGATTTGCCTGCCGTCGACAACGTCGTCGTGCCGGTCAGTGGTGGCGGCCTCGCGTCGGGAATCGGCACCGCGATCAAGGCGCTGTGCCCGCAGGCCCGCGTGTTCGGCGTCGAACCGGAGCTGGCGGCCGACACCGCTGAGGGTCTACGAGTCGGTCATCGGGTGGATTGGTCCATCGAGGACCGCAACCGCACGATCGCCGACGGTCTGCGCTCGCAGCCCTCCGAGCTCACCTTCGCGCATCTACAGAACGTGCTCGACGAATTGATCACCGTGTCCGAGAACGAGATTCGCGATGCGGTGCGGGAGCTCGCGGAGAAGTCGCATCTGGTGAGCGAGCCCAGCGGCGCCGTCACATTGGCCGCCTACCGCAAGGGCGCGATCCCGCCGGGACGCACTGTGCTGATTCTATCGGGCGGCAACATCGGACCCGCGATGTTGCGCGAGATCCTAGCCGGCTAGCGGTCGCCGCGTCGTCGCCGCGATCACCAACGGCACTGACACATCACACTTCTCGTGCAGCGAGTGTTCCCAGGCGTCGATGTTCGCTGCGGCGCGCAGAAACCGGCGCCTACTCGTCCACCCGCACGAGCAGGTGGCGGCGAAGCGGGCGAAACCGTATTCGAGCACTGCGACGACGCCGGGGGACAGGGGTAACGGAATGTCACCTGTCTCGATTGGTACCGCTATCGACATCGCCTGGCCTCCTGCGTCGCCCGAACACCGTTGTCCTAACTCATCTCACGCATCCACACACCATTTGGTTCACATGCTGCGCGCGCGATATGGAGGCTCGGGTGTGACTTGGGTCACGACTTGGACACTTCGGCAAAGTCGACCGCTCAGTGCACGCCCTCCATCAGGCTGCTGATCCAGGTCGACATCGCGAACACCACGACACCGGCGACGATGGCGACCACGCCGATGATGCCGAAGTACGCGAACTCCCGCGCCGGGTCGTAGTAGCGCGCGAGCACGCCCGACATCGACGTGCCCAGGCCGACGGAGAAGAAGTACAGCGCCATCATTTGGGCCCGGAATGCGTTGGGGGCGAGCTTCGTGGTGACCGAGAGCCCGATGGGCGACAGCAGAAGCTCCGAGACGGCGAAGACGGCCAGGATGCCTGCGACGAAGAGCGCGGGCACCGACTTGCCCGTCGTACCCGCCATCGGCAGGAACAGCAGGAACGCCACGCCCATACCGATCACGCCGTACGCGAACTTGCGCGGCGTGGTCGGTGCCCGGTTGCCCAGCCGCGTCCACATGAGCGCGAAAGGCGGTGACAGCAAGATGATCCAGACCGGCTCGATCGAACCGATCCAACTCGAAGGCGCGGTCCAGCCGAAGATCGACCAGTTCATCCGCTCGTCGGAGTACACCGCGAGAACGGTGAAGATCTGCTGGAACAGGGACCAGAACACCGCATTGGCGATGAACAGCGGAATGAACGCACGCACCCGCGTCCGCTCGATGGGCTCGACCTTCGAACTGGTCAGCATCACCACGAAGTACGCGGCGGCGGCCACGATGATGACTCCGGTCGTCACCTGCGACAGGTTCGACAGCTTGACCAGTCCGGTGGCGAACACCACCACGATGACGAGTACCACGCCGATGCCGATTCCGACCGCCGGCCAAATTGCGCTGCGCGGTAAGGGATTCGGTACGTGACGGCCGTGCTCGCCGAGGTTGCGCCGGAACACGATGTACTGCGCGAGTCCCAGCGCCATGCCGATGGCGGCGGCGCCGAAGCCGTAGTGGAAGCCGAGGTTGGTCTGCAGCAGGCCGGTGAGGAGCGGCCCGACGAACGCACCCAGGTTGATGCCGAGGTAGAACAGCGTGAAGCCGCCGTCGCAGCGCGGGTCGTCCTTTTCGTAGAGGGTGCCCAGCAGTGACGACGCATTGGCCTTCAGCGCACCCGAACCGAGTGCGACCAGCACGAGACCGACGCCGACGCCGGCCAGACCCGGCAGGATCGCGAGCGCGATGTGCCCGCACATGACGACCACGCCGCCGTAGAGCACGGTGCGCTCCATGCCGAGGACCCGATCGGCGATCCAGCCGCCGAGCACCGTCGACAGATAGACCAGCCCGCCGTACGCGCCGACGATGCCGGTGGCAGTGGCCTTCGGCAGTTCCAGCCCGCCGTCGGTGACCGAGTAATAGAGGTAGTAACCGAGGATCGTGAGCATCCCGTAGAACGAGAACCGCTCCCACAATTCGACGCCGAAAAGGTTGGTCAGGCCGATGGGGTGGCCGAATAGCGTTCGCTGCGCGGACCTGGTGTCCGTCTCTTCAGTTGATGCCATGGGAATCCACCATGCCACCGTCGCTCGCCGCTCGTAACCGATCGCGCGACAGAAATTGTCGGCAAAGTTTCGCGCCGAGGGCATACAGGAGATTCATGCGGCACAGCACATTTCGGCTCGAACGGTAACCCCAGGTGGGCGCCCGGCGGCCGGACGCCCGGTGCACTTGCACGTTCAAGCACAGGTAGTGTGCTCCGAAAGGTGGACGTCCGAAAGGGTGTGAGTGGACGCCGTACTGGGCTTATCGGTGACCCCGTCTGCCGTTGGACTCGTGCTCGTCGAGGGGCAGGACGCCGACGGCGCCACCGTTGACGGCGGAGCATTTGAGATCCGTCCCCGGCGTCGTTCGACCCCGTTGCAGACATGCGAGCAGGCCGCGGCAGCAGTGCGCCGCAGTGAGGCCATCGCCGCGACCCACGGCCACCGCCTGCACTCCATCGGCGTGACGTGGAGCGACGACGCCGACGCCGAGGCGTCGCTCCTGATCGAATCCCTCGTGGATTCGGGCTTCGACAATGTCGTCCCGGTGCGGATGCCGGAGGCCACCGAAGCGCTGGCCTGGGGCATCGCCGAGGTCATCGGCCACGAGATCACCGCGGTATGCCTGGTCGAACCGGACAGCGTGATCGCGCTCGTCGTGCACACGCGTGAGGGCGCCGTGCAGACGGCCGTCAACCGTGCCGTCACGACCGAAGAGGACCTGGTCCGCTGGTTGAGTTCGGTGTTCACCCGTGCCGACTGGCGCCCCGAGGCGCTGGTCGTAGTCGGCTCCGGTGGCGCTCTCGACGAGCTCATGCCACGACTGGAGGGCGTCCTCGGAGTGCCCGTCTACGCACCCGCCGAGGCCGAACTGGCACTGGCCCGCGGTGCGGCGCTGGCATCGGCGCACAGCACCGAGCTGATGTTCACCGACACCGCCGACCGCGTAGAGCCGCGGCCGCGCAAGGAGCGCCGCAAGCAGATGGGGCAGGCGGGTCCGCTGGCCATGTTGGTAGCGGGGGCCGTCACGTTCGTCATATCGGTGTCTGTCGCGGTCAGCCTCGAGATCACGCCGGACAAGGCGCCGCTCGAGCCGCGTCCGGCCGCGAAGTCGTCGCCGGAAGCGGCGTCTGCGGTCAGGCCCGCCGCCACCGCAGTCCCGATCCCGATCGGCAGGACACCTGCGGCCCCACCACCGGAGCTGTCACCGGAGACGCTCCTGCCCCCGCCGGTCGGGCTGCCCGACGTGCCACCCGACGGAGCCGTCGAGGTCCCGGTGAGCGAGGCGACGCCACCGATCGAAGGGGTGCCGCCGGTCGACGGCGCACCGCCGGTCGAAGGCCTGCCGACCGACGCGGGTGCGCCGCCCGCGGACGGCGCGTTGCCTGCGCCGCCGCCGGACGCACCGCCGCCGCCGCCCGAGCAGGTGACTGCGGTGCCCACCGAGCAGCCGACCCTCCGGGAACGCATCAAGGACAGGCTCACCGGTAGGGACGACGAGGCCGCGATGGCGCCCGCGCCGCCGCCGGACCCAGTCACCGAGATACCCGGGGCGCCGCCACTGCCACCGGCGTGACCAGCGGTTCGGCGATCCTGCGACTGGTGCTGCGGATCGCGATCGTGGTCGCGGTGCTCGGCGCGATCATCGCGGTCGAAACCACCTCTCGCTCAGGAGTGTCCTGGCGCCTGATCACCTTCACCTATCAGGCGAATGTGCTCGCCGCGGTGTATTACGGCTGGACTCTGGTCTCGCCGCGCGCCGACGCCCGCGTGGGGCTGCGCGGAGCGGTCGTGTTGTACGTCGTGATCGCCGGCGTCGTATGGAATCTGTTCCTCACCGGCTACAGCATGGGCTACACGACAGCGAACATCCTGCTGCACGTCGTCGTGCCGGTTCTCGCGCTGTCGGACTGGCTTCTGGTCGGGCGCGGGCAGGGGCAGGTGCGGTGGTGGCAACCGCTCGTCTGGCTGGCATACCCCGCGGCGTACGTCGCGCTGGCTCTGGTGGTGCTCAACAAGGCGGGACGGCGCGCGCCGTACTACTTTCTCGACCCCGACAGCGTGGGAGCCGCGACGGTGATCGCGAACATCTGTGTGCTGGGCGCGTGCGTATTGGCACTGGGCTATGCGCTGCTGGCCGTCAATCGCCTTGCCACGCCCGCGCGCATCGATGCACCGTGAAACCGCCTCACCGGCACGCTCGACCTGCGCTTACCGAAGGTTTCCAAATTGACGCACTAGGATGAATGTGTGCTGAGAGCCGTTCGATTCGTTGCTGTCGTTCTAAGTCTCGCGGTAGTCGCGATAACTGGGCCAATCGCCTCGAGTTTCGCCGGTGTGACCACACCGTCCGACGTCGTGCGCATCGAGCCTTCGGGCACCACGGTGGGCGTCGCACATCCGGTGACGGTGACATTCGCCGGTGCGGTCGATGACCGTGCCGCGGCAGAGCGCTCCGTCACCGTCGCGTCGCCGGCGAGCCTGCCCGGATCCTTCACCTGGCTCAACGATCGTGTCCTGCAATGGAACCCGACCGGTTTCCTGCCCGCACACTCGAAAATCGATGTGACGGCAGGCAATTTCTCGGCCAGCTTCCAATCCGGTTCCGCGGTGGTCGGTGTCGCCGACATCGACGCCCACACCTTCACCGTCAGCATCGACGGCCAGGTCGTTCGCGACATGCCCGCATCGATGGGTAAATCGAAGTTCCCGACGCCGATCGGCCAATTCACCGCCCTGGAAAAGCAGGCCGTCGTCATCATGGACTCCCGCACGATCGGCATCCCGCTTTCCGACCCCGAGGGATACAAGCTCACCGTCAACGACGCCGTCCGCGTCACCTGGGGTGGCGTGTACGTGCACGGCGCGCCGTGGTCAGTGGGATCGCAGGGTAACGCGAATGTCAGCCACGGCTGCATCAACCTGAGCCCGGAGAACGCCGCGTGGTACTACGACACCGTCAGCGTCGGCGATCCGATCATCGTGCAGGCGTAGCACTCTCCACCGCCACGGCTAGCCCGCGGGCTGTTCGGCGTGCAGATTCTTCGCGGTCGGCGAGTTCTCGATCGTCGTCGGATCCGGATAGGTGCGCAGCACCCGGTCCGCGGTGCCGGCGCTGGTGACCGTGAACCAGTAGTGCTCGTTCTTGAAGTGATGGTTGCGGTGGTTGCGCCAAATCGATCGATAGACAGCAGTTTTCGGTTTGTAGTCGGTGTGGATCAGATAATGCGTCCACTCGTAGACCAATCCGATCACACCGATACACACCAGAAACGTCAGCCCCATGCCCAGCCGGGGGAACGCCAGTAGCCCCACCGCCAGGGTGAGCGGAAGCACCCATGCCGCAAGGGATTTCCACGGGATGAAGATCAGCGGAACACTGCGCGGGTCCATGTGGTGGGCGCGATGTTCGCGGGACAGCAACGAGTCGAGCGTCACGCCGACGACCTTCTTGGGTCGCCAGTGCAGGATGAAGACGTGGACCAGCCACTCGAAGAAGGGGAACAGCGCCAGCATCACCAGCGGAACCAACGCGTCGGTGATCTGCCAGTCGCCCAGCACTATGCGGGCCGTCAGTGCCACCACCAGGGTGGCGCCAATCATCCAGGGGGAGGGGTGTTTCCAGAATTCACGGCGGGCATCGGCCAGTGTGAAGGCCTTGCGGGCGGCCCGTGTGGGACGTGCGGGCGCGGTCGTCATCGAGGATCCTCCAAGGTGTCGAGGGCGGTGAGAAGTGCCGTAGTGGCCGGTTCGAGCAGGTCGTGTGCGGCTTGTCTGGCCTTTGCCGGATCGCCTTCGCAGACGGCGTCAGCGAGAGCGCGGTAGGCCTGCGGGCGGCCCACCTCGTCGGCCATCACGGCGGCCAGCGCAGGCAGCGCAGGTTCGTATGTGGCGCGCAGCGTGTTGTACATCAACCGGAACGCGATGGAGTCGGCCCCGTCGACGATGTGGTCCCAGAACGTCAGGGCGTGGCGCTGCTGTTCGACCGGATCGTCCTCGTCGGCCAACGCCCGCAAAGCCTCGTCGAGCCGATCGGCTAACTCCGGACCGCGGCGCTGTGCCGCGAGCTCGGCGATCTTCGGGCCGTTGTGCAACCGGGTCTCGAGGATGCTGCGCACGACGGACAGGTCGAGTTCGCCTGCGCGCAGCAGCAGGCGGGGCAGCAGGTCGAGTCCGGCCGAGCGCCGGAAATCGCGGACCGTGGTGGCGTCGCCTTGACGCACCTCGACCAGACCGGCGGCGGTGAGTCGTTTGAGCGCCTCGCGCACCGCGGGCCTCGACACGCCGAGCACCTCGGCGAGCCGGCGCTCGCTGGGCAGGTTTTCACCCGGTTGCATCTCTCCACTGAGCACCTCGGCGACGATCTGCTCGAAGACGTCCTCGGGCACGGATCGCCGGTTCACCGGTTGCAGGGCCATGGCCACAGCGTGCCAGGATGATGGCCAGAGGTCAAGTGGTCTGACCAGTTACCAGGGTTGCCCCTAGGTGCCCGCGAGCTGCGCCTTCATGGCCTCTGCCAGCGTGAGCATGGCCGACATGGGCCGCACCATGACCGTGAACTCCTTGATCGCACCGTCTTCGTCGAGCTGGACGAAGTCGCACCCCTCGAGCTGCTTGTCGCCGACGCGGGCCTCGAAGACCAGGGCGTGATCGCGCGCGTCGTCGGCGCCGATCTCGCGCACGTACCGAAAGTCCTCGAACACGGCCATCACCGCCGTGAGGATGACCCGCATCGCGTCGCGTCCCTCGTACGGCTTGAACACCACCGGGCTGTGGAAGACCACGTCTTCGCGGAGCAGGGCCACGGCGGCATCGAGATCGCGCGCCTCGATGGCGCGGCGGAACGGATGCACGCCGCCGGTCAGCAGTTGGCCTCGATCCGGAAGGTGGCCGTGACGGCGTTGCTCGGGTTGTCGGTGAACGAGCCGTCGGCCGAGCCGGTGATCGTGAACTTGCCGCCGGTGCCCTCGACCTCGGCCTTACCGAGGTTGCCCTTCCAGAAGGTGCCGCTGAAACCGCCGAAATCATTGAACGCGACCGACTGGACCGTGACCTCCTCACCGGTGTTCAGCGCCGCCACGAACCCCTTTGCCTTGTCCTTGCTCTCGATCTGCCACAGCCATCCGGTCTGGGTGCAGACGACCGCGGTGTTGTCGCCCGCACTCTGGCCGTTGATCGTCACTTTCGCGGTCGTGCCGCCGAGCGCCTCAGGCGGTGACGAGCAGCCCGCGACACCCGCGACGAGCACAACGGCGGTAGCCACAACGAGTCGGTTGTCCATGCCGCCAGACTCTATTGGGGTTCGTCGCCGTCCACGCGCATTTCAACGCAGCGCGGCCGCCGTGGCCTCGTCGGCGGGCAGAAACGCCTCGATGGACAGCTCCGCGGCGGTGAGGTCGAGGGCCGTACCGAAGGTCGTCACGGTGGACAGGAACGTCAGCAGTTGGCCGGCCGTGTTGTGGAGCTCCATCGCCACCGCGACACCGCCGAGCTCGCGCGTCTCGGCCGAACCGCCCGGATAGGACTCGACCTCGGCGAGCAGCGCCACCAGTTCGGCAGAGCCGCTGACCGCCGCTTCTCTGCGCAACCGCTCGATCAGGTGGTGTCGCCATTGCGGCAGGTTCCGGATTCGCGGCGCCAGGCCGTCGGGATGCAGCGCGATGCGCAGCGCGTTCGGCCGCTCGAGCAGTGCGGGCGCGACGCCTTCCAGCAGCACCCCCGCGCCCGCGTTCGCGTGCACGATCTGCCAGCCACGGTCGACCACGACGCAGGGAAATGGGTTGTAGGCGGCCAGAACCCGCTCAACGCCCTCGCGGACCGCGGCCATATCCGGATCGTCGAGCGAACGTTCGCCGTACACGGGTGCGAGGCCCGCCGCGAGCAGCAGCTGGTTCTGCTCGCGCAGGGGCACGTCGAGAACAGCGGCCAGCCGCAACACCATCGCCCGGCTCGGCGAGGACCGGCCCGTTTCGATGAAGCTGAGGTGGCGGGCGGAGACGTCGGCCTCGATCGCGAGATCGAGTTGGGAGAGGCGGCGACGCTGGCGCCACTCGCGCATCATCGAGCCGAACGCGGGTGCCTGTACTGCGGTCGTCACGGCCTCAGTGTTGCGCAGCCATTCGATCGACACCACTACCCGTCAGGTAATTGCACCGGTTACCTGTGTGGGGAAGCGTGGTTGGTGTCCATCGAGAGCGAGGAGAGCACCATGGCGACCACACCGCCCGCCGAACTGCCCATCCCACGGTGGCTGCGCTTCGTGCTGATCTCCGACCGCGCCGGTTCGTCGTGGTACGTCGGCCTCGGCTTCTTCTTCGCACCCGTGCTTGCGGTGTTTTCGCCGTGGCCGGCGGTCACCACGCTGTTGTGGGCGGTGATCGGGTTGTTCGGCCTCTGGCTCGGCCTACTGGGCGTCGCCATGGCCACCGGATTGGCCATGACGTTGCGCACCGGCGCCGAGATACCCGAGGACTACTGGCGCTCGATCATCGACTACTAGTGGGCCGGTGTCGGCTACCTCGAAACCGCGTGCTTTCCGGTGTAGTCGACTTCCCAGTGCTTGATGCCGTTGAGCCAGCCCGACCGCAGCCGTTCGGGCGCCGAAATCGGTGTGAGGTTGGGCATCTCGTCGGCGATCGCGTTGAAGATCAGATCGATCGTCATCCTGGCCAGGTTGGCGCCGATGCAGTAGTGCGCACCGGTGCCGCCGAATCCCACGTGCGGGTTGGGATCTCGCAGAATGTTGAAGCTGTACGGGTCGTCGAACACTTCCTCGTCGAAGTTGGCCGAGCGGTAGAAGATCACCACCCGGTCGTCCTTCTTGATCTCGACGCCGCCCAGTTCGGTGTCCTCGAGAGCCGTGCGTTGGAAGGACGTCACCGGAGTCGCCCAGCGGACGATCTCGTCGGCGGCCGTTGCGGGCCGCTCCTTCTTGAAAAGCTCCCACTGGTCCGGGAATTCGGTGAATGCCATCATGCCCTGCGTGATCGAGTTGCGGGTCGTCTCGTTCCCTGCGACCGCCAGCAGAATCACGAAGAAGCCGAACTCGTCGTCGGTCAGTTTGTGCCCCTCGACATCGGCCTGCACCAACTTGGTGACGAGGTCGTCGCCCGGATTCTTACCGCGCTCGGCGGCCAAACCCATGCCGTACATGATCAGCTCGACGGACGCCGCGGTCGGATCGTTGCGCGAGTACTCCGGGTCCTGGTCGCCGACCATCTGATTCGACCAGTGGAACAACTTCATCCGATCCTCTTGAGGCACACCCATCAGTCCGGCGATCGCGTGCAGCGGCAGTTCGCACGACACCTGCTCGACGAAATCGCCGGAGCCCTCCGCGGCCGCGGCCTTCACGATCTCGCGGGCGCGGTCACGTAGTTCCGCGCGCAGCGACTCGATGGCCCGCGGAGTGAACGCACGCGAGACGATCTTGCGCAGATGCGTGTGATGCGGCGCGTCCTGGTTGAGCAGGACGACCTTGCCCGCCTCCAGCGACTCGGGCAGGGCCTCATCGCGGTAGCGGGGCAGCGCGGTCTTCTTGTTGCTCGAGAACACCTCGCTGCGCCGCGACACCTCCTTGACGTCCTTGTGTTTGGTGACCACCCAGTAGCCCTTGTCGCCGAACGCCTGGTTGCCCCTTTCCTGCTCCTGCCACCAGATCGGAGCCACCTTCCGCATGTGGGCAAGCTCATCGATCGGCAGCCGTTCGGCGTACATGTCGGGATCGGTGAAGTCGAATCCGGTTGGCAGGTCGGGAGTCGGCATCTGGTGGTCCTCACGCATCTCGTATGAC
>JADMIO010879500.1_pt1 | contig 31447 bp, 23 predicted proteins | sample 8958161 | NCBI WGS metagenome assembly JADMIO01 (sample SAMN16585339, study PRJNA669376) | soil metagenome | isolation source: Crop rotation soil | place: USA: Cullars Rotation, Alabama | collected 2011 | reverse complement strand
GCCAGCAAGATAAAGCACAAGAGAACGAACCGTTTTAAACGCAGCACTCGATTAATACTCTCCTGAAAAAATATTCCCCTGTGAATTGATTTTCCGAACCTGAAAGGATTTTGCTCTCGCTCACGAGCCCACAGTGAAAGATCACTCAGGGCTGTGAAACACGTCAATATTTCACAGCCCTGAGAAAAGTACAAGTGTGCGCGCTCGATAGTAGGGGTGCAGTTTCAAACAGAGTTTCCCGCACAGGCGCCAAGACGCAAAGAAAACCAGGCAAAGAATATTCAGCCTTCAACACCTTTGCGCCTTGGCGCCTTCGCGCGAGATTCTTTAATTTCAAACTGCTCCACTACCCGCTCGATGGCCGCCCACGTTACGGCACGTAAGCAGAGGGCACGGGCACGTCACCATTGGTCCCGAACTGAGCTGCTCTCAAAGCATTGGTCGTGCTCTGGAGGATATAGAACGTGCCCGTCGCCGGCCTGAAGACGGCCACATCCCACTTGCCGTCGCCGTCATAATCGGCGGCTGCTGCAATGTCGCCGTTCGTGCCCCATCCTAAACCTCTGACGCTGTTATCAGAGCTGTTGAGGCTGTACCACGCTCCGGTCGAGGGGCGAAAGACGGCGATGTCGGTCTTCCCGTCACCATCGAAGTCTCCGGCGAGGGGTTTGTCTCCGCTCTGTCCGAACTGCTGGCCTCTGACGACGCCGTTCGAGCTTTGCAGAATGTAGAAGATGCCGACGGAAGGACGGAAGATAGCGAAGTCGGACTTCCCATCTCCATCATAATCTCCGACGACGGGCTGGTCTCCGCCGGCTCCCCATTGCTGGAAGTGGAAGGAGCCGTCCGAGCTGTAGAGCAGGTAGAAATTGTTATTCGCTGGTCGATAGACTGAGATGTCAGACTTGCCGTCGCCGTCGTAATCGCCGGGCGTGGGAAGGTCCCCATTCTGCCCAAAGACAGCGTAGCGAAGCGCGCCATTAGAACTGTCCAGGCTGTACCAGGAGCCGTTCGACGGACGCCAGACGGCAACATCGGTTTTACCATCGCCGTCATAATCTCCGGGCACGATGCGATCGGTGCTGAGTCCAAATTGGATGCTTGTAAATCCGGCGGAAGATCGTTGTAGATACCACACTCCGTCTGACGGGCGAAACACAGACACATCGGCTTGACCGTCACCGTCAAAGTCGGCGAGTTTGTTGAGATTGGGAGCGACGGAGTGGATCGTCAAGTTCGCATCCGAGATGTCGAAGAAGATATTGGCGAGGGCTTCGACTTTGATGCGAGCCTGCGCGGTCGTGACATTGGGAACGATGATTGTCTCTGTTCCGTCATTAGCTGTCGAAGCAGCCAGCACATAGGGGAAGGTATTGCCGCCATCTGCTGAAAGAGAGATTCTGACCTCGGCGACGTTGACCGGAGACGTGTTGGTGTTGGCTACGTCCCACGTCACGGTCTGCTGAGAGTTGCCATTGAACGTCACCGCGCTGTTCGGAGACGTGACCGCGAATGGCCCGGCTCCGCCGTTGACGCTCAGCACGACCCCATCATCAATGACGCCCCCGCGCTGGTCTCGAATCGTGCAGCGGAAGTTGAGCGTGCGAGTGACGTTGGGCAGGGACTCCGCGGTCAGACAGTTTTGGCCGGGGCCGCACATGAAAGTTGCGGGCGGCACGTTGGCGTTGTTGAGGATGAACTGCGGACTGGGAAAGGTGCGCGAGGCGCCGGCCGTCGGCTGAAAGGCGCGAAAGATGGGCCGCGTCGTATTCGCGGGGTCACCGGCATCTGAGTCGGGCGGCGACCCGAAGTTCGTGCCGCCCGCATCAACCTGCTCCCAGACGTAAGTCAGGTTAGGCACATCCTCCGGGTCTGCGTCGCCGCCGACCGCGGTCAGCGTAAAAGGCGTATTGCGCGGGATAGTGTAGTCGGCGCCAGCATTGATGGTCGGGATGCTATTGGCTTTGGGCGTCGGCGTGACACAGGTGCCGGTGGTGTTGATCGTATTAACCATCGCCGTAAAGCTTCCGTTGTGAAAACGCAGGTCGTCACGAACAAAAGCCACGTCAGACCCAGGGCAGAGGCCGGGATAAGACATGAGGGTTGTCCCGCCGCCCGGCTCCCACGCGTGCGTCGGCGAGCGGTTAGGGCCGCAGGTGTCGATGCTCACATTGAAGCTGTGCAGCGAGCCGAACTGATGTCCGAGCTCATGTAACAAAACGCCGAGATTAGGCAGGTTGCCGACCGGCCCGGCCGGGTTAATCAAGGATGCGCCCGCGCCTTTGACCGCGGCATTGGGCCCTCCTCCTCCTATATAAGGCATATTACTACAGACCACTCCGGGGAGAGCGATGCCGCCTTGCCCGGTTCCGAGCACGTGCCCGATGTCGTAGTTGGCGAGGCCGATGCTGGTTCCCAAAATCGGCATCCCCTGAATCGCCATCGTCTGCGTCGAGCCGTTGGTAAAGCCGTCCGGTTCGGCTGTGAACATGGCCGACGTGTTGTTGACCAGCGACAAGCGCACAGACAGCTCGCGCTCATACACTAAATTGATGCCATTCAACCAGGTGTTGATCGAGGCCACCGTCCCGGCCACCGTTCCGCCTCCGAGGGCGGGCGCGTTGGTGTATTCCTGCGTGGTGGCGATGGCTATGCGATAGGTTCTCAGTTGGTTGCCCGTCGCCGTCTGGGGCGCTGCCGCCCGGTTGAGTTCCGGACGAGCACCGATGTGCAGCTCATCCATATCGCACCTGAAGGCTTCGGCGGTGGCTCTATAGTCCCGTCCGTAGTAGGAGATGTAAGTCGTGATGTCATCCCACCGCAGGGGGTGTATGAGGATCGTCTGGTCGCCGGCATATGCCAGCGCATGCAGCCCGCGCGGCGACCAGTCAAAGCGCATGAAGATTCTTGGATCGTCTATCCCACGAGCCTGATAGGTTTTGATCTCCGGGTATTTCGCCGCGAGCGCGGGCTCCATGACGGGCGAGTCCTCGATGCGAAACCGGCTGAACGTGCCATCCGGCATCGGGAGGCTCAGGACGACTTGCGGCACACTTGCGCGAGCTGTCAATTCCACGGGAGCTTGACGCAGAATGCCCTGCAATGCGTCACCATTCAAACGAGCTGCTCGATAAGCCTGGGGGAGCATCTGGCCTTCCAACAAGCTGCTCGACACAGAGGCCGCGTCGAGCTCCTGCCAGACACCATCGGGCGAGGCGTCGCCAGCGTGCTCTGTGGCAGCGGCACTGGACACTACTGAACTTCGATTCAAAGTGATGGCGAGCGCTGAAATGGTTAAAACCAGCAGGGAAAGTAGAGAGATAATTTTGCGGGACATGGGCGAGGGCGCTCCTTTCGGGAACAACTATCTGGGACGGCCCGGAGTGAATAACTTTCTAAAAGACAGCCTCTTCACGAAGGCCAATCGATGGGAAGCACCCGCGAGAATATACTAATTGAAGGTCCAGGTAAAATAATTTTCCTCCACGTTAATCGTGGCATCTAAATCTGGCTCATGAGAGGCAGACAAGCAATGAGCGGGTTGAAATATTCTTAAAATGATACGATGCCTGAGAGCTTAAACTGTTATTTACGAGGTGGCTTCGAAATGAATGCCAGTCACCAAAATATGAAAAATCCAAGTCCAATCCTTCAAATGTCAAAAAATACTTTGGAAACTACAGCCATTTTCAATTCGCCGGTCATTCAACTAAGCCGGTGGAGCCGATTGTTGTGGGTCTTAATCATAATGCTGGCGGCGCAGCAGCTAATATTTGCGGCTCCCGGCGACCTGGACCCGACTTTTGGGAGTGGCGGCAAAGTTTTAACCAATCTCGGCGCGAGTGCTGTGACCGGGCGCGGCATGGTTATTCAATCGGACGGGAAGATCGTCGTGGCCGGTGCGACCGATTTGAACAATCCCGGTTCCGATTTTGTGGTGGTGCGCTACAACGCTGACGGAACGCTCGATGCGACGTTCGACGGCGACGGCAAAGTGACGACCGATTTTAATAGCAGGAGCGACGCCGCGTTTGCCGCGGCAATTCAGACTGACGGGCGCATTGTCGTCGTCGGTGTCAGCGGAACCAACAGCACTGACAGGGATTTTGCAGTTGCTCGCTATAACGCGGACGGTTCGCTCGATTCATCCTTTGACGGCGACGGGCGAGCTGTCACTGATTTTGGAAATCTGAGCGATGAAGCTTTTTCGGTGGCGATTGCGCCGACCGGAAAGATCGTCGTCGCCGGAACGACTTCGAGCCGGAACGGCGACTTTGCGGTCGCACGCTATCTGGCGGACGGCTCGCTCGACCCGGCTTTCGGTTCCGGCGGGCTCGTCACAAGCGATGCGTTTTGTACCGGGAATTGCAGCAATACTATTGACCGAGGGCGCGGGGTGGCGATTTACCCGGACGGTAGAATTGCCGTCGCCGGTGATGCCAGAAGCGTCAGTTCCGATACGGTCAGGTTCGCAGCCGCCCGGTATCTCGATACGGGCGAGCCCGATACCTCTTTCGGCGCGTTTGGGCGGGCCACTTTAAACATTAGCGGCTGCTGCGGTAGTGGTGCGATGGCGACGGCGATGGCTTTGCAGCCGGATGGTAAAATAGTTGTCGTCGGCGGATACGCAAACTTTGCCAACCAACCGCTGAAGGGCCTGGCGGTGAATCGCTTCAACACGAATGGTTTTTTCGATTCCTCTTTCTCTGATTCCAACATCACAATTTCAGACCCCGCGACAAATAATTACCAGCTTAATTCGGTGACTCTCCAACCCGACGGTAAAATCGTCGTCGCCGGAAATTTCGGCGCAGGCTTTCTCGTTGCGCGATATTCGGCGAATGGACTTCGCGATGCTTTCTTCGGTAACAATGGCATTGCGATCACCGACATGAATCCGGCTGCGAGCAGCGGCGGAGCGTTTGCCGTCGGCATGCAAGCGGACGGCAAGATCGTCGCCGCCGGGCATCAACAGAGCTCTGCCGGAGGAGAGATTGCGGTTGCACGATATACGGTTGCGTTTGCCGGCTGCGGCGCTGCCTTTACAAGTCCATCAGGCCTCTCGTTCCCGCGCGTGGGCGGCAGTCACAATGTGTTCGTCATGGCGCAGGCGGGTTGTTCGTGGACAGTGGTTCCGGGAGCCGATTGGGTGACCGTCGGGTCCGGCAGTCCGGGCACTGGAAACGGAACCGTGTCGATCAGTGTTGCAGCTAACACCACCACGCAGCCGCGTTCGACGACGCTGACCGTCGGCGGAAGCACCATTAACATCACACAGGCTGCGGGACTCGGAATGTTGAGGCGCGTGAAGTTTGATATGGATAACGACGGGCGCGCAGACATCGGCACCGTCCGTGTCCAGGGCGATGGCCTGATAGTTTTTTATATGCTCAGTTCTGCGTACGGATACAGGCCGATGATCTTCAACGGCTCACAGGCTCCATCGCTGTCGGACTTTAAACTTGCACCGGCTGATTACGACGGCGACGGAACAATGAATAGCGCGATCTGGAAATTTGATAGTCCGAGTGGTGAAAGATTTATTATCAACGATGAATTCGGGATCCGCTTCGTTCCGTTTGGTGAGCCGGGAGATGTGCCGCTTCCTTCGGATTGGGATGGCGACGGGCGCGATGATTTCGCTGTCTATCGCGGCGGCACCGTCGCCAACCCGCAGAGCTATTTTTACTATCGCCCGTCAAATACGCCCGGCGTGAATTTTATTACAGTGCCCTGGGGAACGATGGGTGACAAACCCGTCATGGGCGATTTTGACGGTGACGGGAAAACCGATGCAGCTATTTTCCGCCCCTCCAACGGAACATGGTACGTCCTGCGCAGCTCGGACGGAGTTCTCTCCGCCAATCAATTCGGGATTTCGACCGATAAGCTCGTCCCGGCTGATTACGACGGCGACGGCAAAACCGACCTCGCGGTTTATCGCGACGGCGGCTGGTATATTCTGCAAAGCCGTGACGGCTTTCGAGCCGACTCTTTCGGCATCGCTACGGATACACCTGTTCCGGCTGATTATGACGGCGACGGCAAGACTGATCTCGCCGTCTTCCGCAACGGAATGTGGTACTTGTTGCAATCGACCGGCGGCTTTGCCGCTACTCAATTCGGACTCGGCAGCGACGCGCCGCTGGAAGCGGCTTATCTGCAATAGCCAGCAGGATAAAGTTACAGGTCGGGGTTCAGTTTGAATTTGAGTCGTTATGCCGCGGCTCGCCTCCCACTCCACCACATCCAGAAGGCGGAGATGATGAGCAGGCTAAAGGCAATTGGCCCGTGGGGCATGGTATGGCTGACCTGAAGCTCCCAGCCGAATGCGACTAACAGAACCAGAGCCGGCCAGGGTGCTTTCTTCGCGAGGAACAAGGCGCTCGCAGCACAGAGCGCACTGGCGAAGACAGCCCAGGAGCCTGTCAAACTGATGAATGACCCGACCCCGCCCACCCAGGGGTTAATCCACGTTTGATTCAAGACCTGTTCGACTCCTTGAACTTGCTCTGGTGTCAATTTCCCTTCGCGTGAGAGTTGCTCTGTGATCTCAATGCTTTTGCTCAGCCCGATCCCGCCAATCGCGTCCAGGGCTGTATAGTAGACAAAGAAAACGAACGTTGCGATCCGAGAGAGCCAGGCCAATGTGGTTGCTGCCGGGCCTTCCGAAGAAGCAACCTTGCCTGCTAATAACCACAGGCCAACCGCCACCAGGCCCATCATCGGAGTCTGAATCATGTGCAGGGTAAACCACCATTGCGGCCCGAAATAGCCGAGGGCTGCAAATTGAGGGTTGTAGGGCTGAGGTTTGTGTAGATACTCGTACATGCCCGGATTATGGGTAAAGCCCGCCGGATGAAAAAGCTCGATTGTAATCAGCACAATCGGCGCAACAAGCAGGCACAGCCACCAAAGCGCCTTCTTGACAGCATCGTTTGACATAGTCCCTCCAATTCAAAGCTACCAGCCACTGATCTGTCTGAGCCACGCTCGTGCCAAAGCGAACCTATCGCTTCTGCCAGAACCTCGCTTTGCAGCCCGACATTGCTTTGTGACGACAACGTACCGTATTAACTTATAACCATCTAAATATGAATAGCTGAGAAAGGATAGTCTCTTGCCGGCAACGTGAGTAATGCGCCACGAAAGATATTACTGTGTGGGATAGAATGTCAATATTGATACACTAATTTGGTCGTAGCATAGATTTTCGATCTTTCAGCGAAGCCGGTCCACGTCGTTAAATGTCTGTTCCTGAGACAACATCCGCCGAAGCCTTCTGGCGCTATGCTGGAGGGAAGTGCCTGTTCGAGAGTCGGGGCGAGGCGTGGCGCGACATCAAAGCATGGATCACCGCACTGCCGCCCGTCGTCGAGACCTTACACATCCCTTCGGTCAGCGAGCCTTTCCTCGCCTGGACGACATCAGGTGAAATTGATTTCCAGGAGCGGGAGGATGGTCAACCATGGATCACTAACCGGATTAAGAAGGGCTCTTTCTTCCTCACCACGGGAGGGGCTCCGTACGACGTCCGCTGGAGGGCTGTGAGCCCTGAGCCGTTCGAGACCATGCTCGTCTTCATCGAGTTGCCGGTCATAGAGCGCGCGCTGGAGGAGGTCTTCGGAACGGACGCGACCCACGCCCGGCTGCGAGACGCTTCGGCCTTCAACGATGAAGCCTTGAACTCTTTATTAGGACTGCTGCGCGAAGAGCTGATGCGCGGTCAGGCGAGCCCCCTCTTCGTCGAGGCCCTCGCACAGGCGATTGCCATCCACCTCGCACGGAGTTACGGGGGGACGGATGAAGAGTCGCACAGGAGCAGTCCCGCACTCCCCGGCCACAAGCTCCGGCAACTCACGGACTGGATGGGCGAGCACGTCGCCGCAGACTTCAACCTTGCTCAGGTAGCAGCTCAAGCAGGGCTGAGCAAGTTCCATTTCCAGCGGCTGTTCAAGGCCGCCACGGGCGTCTCTCCCTCGCGCTACCACATCAACCTGCGGATAGAGGAAGCCCGCAGGCTGTTGCGCGAGACGAGGATGAGCGTGTTGGATGTTGCCCTTGAAGTCGGCTACACAGACCCCAGCCATTTCGCGCGCCTCTTCCGCAGAGAGACCGGCCTCTCACCGAGCGAATATCGACGGCAGCGTTGACCCTCACTCAGCCGCGGATTTGCAGGTAGAAAAATTCCACTCTTTCAGCACGGAAATACCACCCATTCGGTGCGGCACGGTACGCATGCCTGCGCCGATATGCGGGACTATCTTCCTTTTGCGCCGCTAATCCGGATTTCGAGCAAGATCGCCACAGGTAGAGCAAGAACGCCTGAGACAGGCAAGCGCCCACAAACTAAAATCCTTTTCAGACGGGAAATTGGATCGACAGGAGGTAAACATGCGAGCCACTGTGATGCACGGCGCTGGCGAGGTTCGGAGCGAGAACGTCCCAGACGCTCGTTTAATTGAGCCGGCCGACGTGTTTGAAGGCCGGGTCGAGCCGGGCCGCGTCTTCGACCGCGTCGTCGGAAACTCGATGGTGTGCCGGACGGCTGGCGCGCGATGAACGAGCGCGAGGCGCTCAAGGTCATGGTCAAGCCATAACAGCCAATCAAGTGAAGGAGTGAGGAAGATGGAAGTCAAAAAGAACGGCACGCAGCCATCCCGGAAGGGGCCGGAGGAGTATTTCACCGGCAACGTCCGCATTGACCCGCTCATGCAGACCTCGGAACCGGCGCGCAACTCGTGCGCGCTCGTCACCTTCGAGCCGGGCGCAAGATCGGCATGGCATTGGCACCCGCTCGGGCAGACGCTCGTCGTCACGCAGGGCTGCGGCTGGGTGCAAAGCGAGGGCCAGCCGAAAGTTGAGATTCGTGCGGGCGATGTCGTCTGGTGTCCTCCGCGTGAGAGGCATTGGCACGGCGCCACACAGGCGACCGCCATGTCGCACATCGCCATTCAGGAGGCGCTCGACGGCAAGGTCGTCGAGTGGATGGAGAAGGTCAGCGATGAACAGTATCTGGCGCAGCCGAGCCGGCCATGACTTTGGCTCGCCCTCTGGACGAAGCATATCGTCATAGGCTACTGTAGCAGGCAAATCGACACGTTCACAGATGAAACCACGCGCGGTGAGACACGTGGGTTGTCCTGAGGTCAGGAGGCGGTGCAACTCTGACGACAGGTAGTTGTTCACGCGTCGGCCCTGGCGGCGCAGAATTTGAGCCGGCGGCCTTTGCCGGCGGGAGATTGGTTTAGGCACAAACAGGGGAACTAAACATGAAAGACGAACTGGACGGGACCGCGGGGCCTGAGTTGACGGCTGACGAGGAGGCGCTCTTAAAGGAGATGCCGGCGTTGACCGACGTCGGGCAGGCGCGACGTACCTTCATGGGACAGACGATAGGAGGCAGCCTCGGGCTATTCGCGCTCATGCTGCTGGAGAAGGAGCAGGCGATGGCCACGCTCGATACAGCACCCGGCGCCGTGTTCGCCCTTGCCGTCACGGCGGAGAACCCGGTCAGCGTCACCCTGAAGGTGAACGGCGCGACCAGGACGCTCGAACTGGATTCACGTGTAGTGCTGCTCGACGCCCTGCGCGAGAGGCTCGAACTGCCGGGGACGAAGAAGGGCTGCGATCAGGGACAGTGCGGTGCATGCACTGTGCTCGTGGACGGGCGCCGGGTCCTCTCGTGCCTCACGCTCGCAGCCACACTTGAAGGCCGAGAGGTCACAACCATTGAGGGGCTGGCGAAGGGTGAAACCCTTCACCCGATGCAGGCGGCCTTCATCAAGCACGACGGCTTCCAGTGCGGCTACTGCACGCCGGGACAGATTTGCTCTGCGGTCGGGCTCCTGGAAGAGGCGCGGCGCGGCGATGTGAGTCACGTCACCGAAGACGTGACGGCCTCGCAGACCCGGCTCACGGACGACGAGATACGCGAGCGTATGAGCGGCAACATCTGCCGCTGCGGGGCTTATCCGAAGATCGTCGCCGCCATTCAGGAAGTTCATTCCGGCAAAGAGTCTGCGCGGACGTGGCGCTTCGTCGAAGAGGAAGAGCTGGCGCGCGTCAGGAAGGAGATAGCCGATGAGACCGTTTAAGTACACGCGAGCGAGTGATGTGGACGCGGCCGCACGCTCTGTCAACGCGAATCCTAATGCGAAGTTCCTGGCGGGCGGGACTAACATTCTCGATTTGATGAAAGAGGATGTGGAGCGCCCGAACGAGCTGGTGGACCTGACCCGACTGAAGCTCGCAGAGATTACGGCCGCGCCGGGCGGCGGCGTGACCATCGGCGCTCTCGCCAGGAACACTGACACGGCCAATCACCCACTGATACGCAAGAACTATCCGCTCCTGACGCAGGCCATTGTCGCGGGTGCGTCCGGCCAACTCCGCAACATGGCTACAAACGGCGGGAACCTGATGCAGCGCACGCGCTGCCAGTATTTCTATGACACGGCGATGCCCTGCAACAAGCGCGAGCCGGGGACAGGCTGCGGCGCGCTCGAAGGCTTGAACCGCATTCACGCCATCTTCGGCTGGAGTGAGAAATGTGTGGCCACGTATCCGGGCGACATGGCGAACGCGCTCTACGCGCTCGAAGCCGTGGTGCGTGTGAGAAGCGCTGACGGACGAGAGCGCACGATACCCATCAATGATTTTCATCGCCTGCCGGGCGACACACCAGAGCAGGACAATAACCTCCGGCACGGCGAATTGATCGTGGCGATTGATTTGCCGAAGTCACCTTTCGCGAAGAACCACTACTATCTCAAGGTCAGAGACCGCGCCTCCTACGCTTTCGCGCTCGTCGCTGTGGCCGCCGCGCTGGAGGTGAACCGCGGCGCGATCCGGCAGGCGCGCGTCGTCATGGGGAGCGTGGCGCACAAGCCCTGGCGGAGCCAGGAGGCGGAGTCCGCGCTTTCCGGCAAGCCCGCATCCGAGCAGACCTTTAAGCAGGCCGCAGAGCTTGCGCTCAAGGATGCGAAACCGCTTGCGCATAACGCCTACAAAGTTGAACTGGGTAAGCGAGCCATCGTGCGCGCGCTGATGCGTGCGAGCAGACTGGCCTGACCGGGGAGGGAGAGCACTATGGCGAGATACATTGGAAAAGAGATGAGCCGCGTGGACGGCGTGGCGAAGGTGACAGGCCGGGCGAAGTATGCGGCGGAGTTCCGCGCGCCGAACCTCGCCTACGGCTTTATCGTGCTGGGGAGCGTGGCCAGGGGCACGATCAAGGCAATAGACACGCGGGAGGCCGAAAGCGCGGGCGGCGTGGTCCGCGTCTTCACGCACCTGAACGCGCCGCAGCTCGGCCCGAAGGCTGCCACGGAGTACGCGCCTCCGCGGAACGCCAGAGAGCAGGACAAGTCGTTCCGTGCTCTCCAGTCGGACAGAATCTACTTCAACGCGCAGCCCGTGGCGCTAGTCGTCGCGGAAACTTACGAGCAGGCGCGCTACGCGGCCCGCCTCGTCAAAGTCTCTTACAACGCGGAGAAGTCCCAGACCGACACGGAGGCCGTGCGCGAGCGGGCGCGTGTGCCCAGGCAGGGGCCGCCGCCCAAACCTCGCGGCAACCCGGAAGCGGCGATGAAGACCGCGCCCGTGAAAGTTGAGGCCGAGTACCGCATTCCCATAGAGCATCACAACCCGATGGAGCCGCACGCGGCCGTCGCCTTCTGGGAGGGTGATAAGCTCACGATCTTCGACAAGACGCAGGAAGTCTACGGTGTGCGCCAGCACCTCGCCTCGCTCTTCAACGTTCCCGAAGAGAACGTGCAGGTCATCTCGCCCTACGTGGGCGGCGCGTTCGGGTCGTCCCTGCGGCCCAACTACTACCCGTCGCTGACGGCGATGGCGGCACGCGAGCTCAAGCGGCCCGTCAAGGTCGTTTACACGCGCACGCAGATGTTCACGGGCCACGGCCACCGCCCCTACACGATTCAGAAGATCGCGCTCGGCGCCGAAGCGTCGGGCAAGCTCACCGCGATGATTCACGAGGCCGTGCATAACACCTCCAGCTTCGAGGAGTTCAACGACAATACGACCGGCTTCACGCGCCAGGTCTATGCCTGCCCGAACCTCTTCGCGCCGACGAAGATCACTGACGTAGACCTCAACACCCCGACGTGGATGCGCGCTCCGGGTGCTGTGAGCGGCATGTTCGCGCTCGAATGCGCGATGGACGAGTTGGCCTACGCGCTCAAGATCGACCCGCTGGAGCTGAGGCTCATCAACTATGCAGAGGTAGACCCTGAGAGTGGGAAGCCATTTTCGAGCAAGGCGCTGAGGGAGTGCTACCGCATCGGCGCGGAGAAGTTCGGCTGGAAGAACCGCAAGTTTGAGCCGCGCTCGATGCGTGACGGGCGGCTGCTCGTCGGCTGGGGTACTGCGACCGGCGTCTGGGGCGCTTTCCAGTCGCCCGCCTCCGCCAGGATCACATTCAGAGCGGACGGCACGGCGCACGTCGTGAGCGCGACGAGCGACATCGGCCCCGGAACCTACACGGTCGTCACGATGATCGCCGCGGAGTATCTGGGCCTGACGCCCGAACGCGTCCAGTTCGAGCTGGGCGACACGAAGTTCCCGCGCGCCCCGGCACAGGGCGGCTCGCAAACGACGGCGAGCGTCGGCTCGGCCGTCCACGGCGCGGCCCTGGCCGTCACCGCCCGGCTGTTCGCGCTCGCGAACCAGGACGCGAGCTCGCCGCTGAAAGGGGCTGTAGCCTCTGACGCAGAGATGCTCGACGGCCGGCTGCGGCTCAAGAGCGACCCGTCGAAATTCGTCAGCATCGCGGAAGTCATGAGGCGCAACAACCTCACGGAAATCACGGAGACGTTTGAGTCGAAGCCTTCGGCGGAGCGACGCAAATACGCGACGCTGGCGCATGGCGCGCAGTTCATAGAAGTGAAGGTGGACCCTGACCTCGGCCAGGTCCGCGTCACGCGCGCCATAGAGGTCACGGCCTGCGGCAAGATCATCAACCCGAAGGCTTCGCACAGCCAGGAGATCGGCGGCGTCGTCTGGGGCATCGGCATGGCGCTGACAGAAGCGACCGAGATCGACCACCGTTTTGGTCGCATCATGAACCCGAACCTTCAGCACTACCATGTGCCGGTCAACGCGGACGTGCATGAGATCGAGACCATTTTCGTCGAGGAGGAGGACCAGATCGTCAACCCGCTCGGCGTCAAAGGCATGGGAGAGCTCGGCATGGTCGGCATCCCGGCGGCCATCGCCAACGCAGTCTTTCACGCCACAGGCAAGCGCATCAGGGAACTGCCGATTACGCCGGACAAGCTGCTGTAATGGAGCATGAGCGATGAACGAAGTGCGAGCATTAGTCGAAGCGTTCGACGCGGCGAGCGTCAGGGGCGAGCGGTGCGCGCTGGCGACGGTCGTGAGCGTGGAAGGCTCTTCATACCGGCGGCCGGGAGCGCGGATGCTGGTCTGCGAAGGGGGAACGAGTACCGGCACGATCAGCGCAGGCTGTCTCGAATCGGACGTCATAGAGCACGCGAAGCGCGCTCTCAAAGCTGGCGAGGCTCAGCTCGTCGAGTACGACACCGCCTCGACGAGTGACGAGATGGCCTGGGGCTTAGGGCTCGGCTGCAACGGCATCGTGCGTGTGCTGGTAGAGCCGCTCGCCTCAGATTCCCTCTACGTCGAAGCGCTTCGACGTTCCTGCTTGGCGAACGCCGCTCCCGTGCTGGTCGCAACCGTGTATCAACACACGCCGTCAGAGTCGGCGACGGACGCCCCTCGCGTCGAAACCGGGGCCCGCCTCTTAATCAATGAAAACGGGTCGGTCGGCCGCGAGGGTTTGAGCGGCCCCTGGGCCGTGATGCTTGAGAGCGAGCTGCGAGCCATGTCGCGTGGAGAAATAACGTCAGCGACACGCGTCTATGAGGTGGACGGCGGTGCCGTGAAAGTATTCCTCGAACCGCTACTGCCGCCCGTCCCCCTCATCATCTTCGGGGCCGGTCATGACGCGCTGCCGATTGTAGAGCTCGCGCGCGGCCTCGGCTGGCAGACGGAGGTCGTAGACCCACAGGCCCGGCCCGTCAGCCGGTCACGGTTTGCCGTGGCCGACAGGGTCACGCTCGCGCGCCCGGAAGAGGTTGCCGCGAAGCTCAAGATTACGCCGCGCACTCTAACGCTTCTGATGACGCACAACTACTCGCACGACCTGGAGTTGCTCAGATTCCTGCTTGCCTCACCGGCGCGCTACATAGGGCTTATGGGCCCTCGTAAGCGCACGGCACGGCTGTTGAGTGAATTGGAGGCAGGCGAGGACCTGTTCTGCCTGGAAGAAGCTGACCTGGCACGCCTTCATTCCCCGGCCGGTCTGGACATTGGGGCGAACGCTCCCGCCGAGATTGCTCTCTCCATCATCGCCGAGATGCGCGCGGTGCTCGACGGACGGCGCGGCGGAATGTTGCGCGACCGGCGTGGCTCCATTCACGGCAGCACCGCCCACGGCGAGAGCGTTCCCCTGGCGGAGGAGTTGGCGCTGCCTGCGGTGGCGGCCTAAGAGCGAATCTTCGAGCGGAGGATATTTCCAGAGTGGTCGAAAGCAATCGGGCGGACGTCGGCGCGGTTGTCCTGGCGGCCGGGTCATCCTCCCGCATGGGCAGCCCCAAACAGAATCTTCAATTCCGGGGTGAGAGTCTGCTCAGGCGCGCGGTACTTGCTGCGATAGGCGCGGGTTGCCGTCCCGTAATCGTGGTGACCGGCGCATACGCCGGGATGTCGAGACGCGAATTTGAAGGGCTCGACGTGCGCGAAGTATTGAATACGGGTTGGGAGACAGGCCTGGCGTCATCAGTCCGCGCAGGTCTGGAAGGTCTTGTCAAGAAGGACGCCGATCTATCCGCGGTCGTCCTTTTGCTTTGCGACCAACCTCACGTCACCGCCGAAGTCATCTCTGATCTAATCGAGGCGCACCGCGCCACCGGAAAGGCCATCGTCGCGTCCGCCTATGGCGGAAGTTTCGGCGTGCCAGCCCTCTTCAGCAGAACGCTCTTTACGGAGTTAACGCACCTTGAGGGCAGGTCGGGCGCGAAAGAGATCATCAGGAGATATGCTTCGGAGGCGCACTTCTTACCCTTCCGGCAGGGTGAGGTGGACGTGGATACGCCGGATGATTTCTCGCGCCTGATCGCAGCGGACGTCGAACGCTGATAAGCATGATTACCGGCATGCGCGGCTCGCCCCCTTCCGCTCCCGGCCCTGTTTACGGTCGGAGCTATGGCGCTATTGCTCCTCTTCGTTGGCATGCACAACGCGTGGGATGCCGTCACCTACCACGTCTGCGTCAGGAGACGTGGACAGCAGAAGGTCGAGCCGGATCAGGGAGCCGATGCTGAGCAAAAATACCAGATCCGAATCCGGGACTGAGCCCCTCGTCCGGCGCGCGACGCCTGCCGACCTGCCGCCTATCGGCCGCCTCGGCGCGCTCCTCGTCAAGGAGCATTACGACTTCGACCCGCAGCGTTTCATGGCCGCAAGTCCAGAGACGCCGGAGGGCTATGCCTCATTCATCAGCTCGCAGCTCGCAGACCCGGACAAAGCCGTCCTCGTCGCCGATGATGACGGGGACGTGATCGGCTATGCGTACGCCGCCGTCGAAGGTTACGACTACATGGCGCTCCGCGGGCCGGCCGGCATCCTGCACGACATCATCGTCGAACCGGAGCATCGCGGGCGAGGCGTCGGACGACTGCTCCTCGACGCGACGCTGGAGTTCTTCAGGTCGCGCGGCGTGCCGCGCGTGGTGCTTTCGACTGCTGAGCGGAACGAGGCGGCGCAGCGGCTCTTCGCGAGCATAGGCTTCCGCCGGACGATGATCGAGATGACGCTTGAGCTGAACGATACTGCGTCCTGACGGCGGGCGTGCCGTTGACATAAACGAGCTGCCCTTCGAGCAGCAGCGAAAACACAAAGCAACAGGGACGGCTCAGTCGAGAGCCGTCCCTGTTGCCATCTCTCACCTGACGGCAGGTAATTATTGGGTAGCTTTCGTCTCCGCTTCTTCGGCCACCTTGAAGCCGGTGCCGTTAATCACGTCACGCAGCTTGGCCTCGGTCACTTTCTGATCGTCATACGTAATGACGGCTTCGCCCTTTTCGTGGCTGACCTGTACGTCCTGCACGCCATCAGTGGCTTTGAGCGCCTTCGTCACTGAAGACGAGCAGTTCCCGCACTTCATGCCCGTGATGTGAATGGTCGTGGTCTTGATAGCGGCAAATGCCGTCGCCAGTCCGAGCGCCAGCACCATCGCGCAAGCGACCGCAAAGCTAGTTACTCTTCTGTACATGATGCGTCTCTCCTCTTTTATGCTCGCTGTCGTCACAGCGGTTTGATCTGTTCGTTGAGCTCTGTGGGGAATTTGTTCAAATCGAGCGATCTGCATTTTAGAATTTAGCGTGTGATCTAAAATTCCGACACATCCTCGCTACCGACAGGCAGCTCGCCTTGCGGTTCTGCCACTCTCTGGTCACCTGATTGCCCGAAATCAACGGCCCGTCCCGTTTGCGTCGAGCTTTGAAAGATGAACCAGCGAAACACTCCGCCGGTTAATCGCCGGGCGACAAAATCGGTTCTGCCGTCGCCGTCATAATCACCGAACAGAGGCATGGATGCCGACGCGCCCCACGTCAAACTATATGGTTGTCCGTCGGAGCTTCGGCGCACAAAGAACACGCGTTGTCCGCTGAGGTTGCGGTTGACCATCAGGTCTTGTTTACCGTCGCCATCAACGTCAATCGGGAAAAAGAAGAAGATAGCGTCGGTGCCTGATGCGCCCCACGGAATTGCCTGTGATTGTCCGTTAGAGCTGTTGAGAATATACCAGGCAAACACTCCGCCCTCATTGCGAATAACGCATAAATCAGCTTTGCCGTCGCCGTCATAATCGCCGACGACCGGCAGGTCTCCGGCTGTGCCCCAGCTTTGGGTGCGGGAATTGCCGGTGGAGCTTTCGATGATATACCAGATGCCGGTTGAGCGGCGGAAGACGGCGACATCCAGTTTGCCGTCGCCGTCATAATCGGCGGGCGTGATCGCATCCGTGCCGAAGGGCGCAAACTGTCCCCATCTTTCGAGGCGTAAAGTGTTGGTTCCGCTTTGCACGATCAGCCACGTGACGACGCCGTTTTCATCGAGTTGAAGAAGCACGTGGTCGGCTCTGCCGTCGCCGTCGAAATCGCCTATATTATTGACAAAGATGTCGTTTCCCGTGCCGAACACCTCGCCGGTGATGTTGTTTTCCAAACTGTTTAAGGTATAGAACGTGTTGTCTGATTGGCGAAAAACGACGATGTCCGTGCGCCCGTCGCCGTCATAGTCATAAGCCACTGTGGCTCGTTTGACCTGCCCGCGAATCTCGCCGCCGGGAAAATTCGAGGTGTGAAGGTTGACATACCATCTATTTGCGCGCAGCTCAGCGACTTGCGCGGGGGTCGGGTTAAATGTCAGCGGGCCGATAGTGCCGCTGGTGCCGCCGGTAAAAGAAAAGTCGAAACCGATCGGGCCGTTGACACCGACCGGGCCGTTATCGTGAATGTGCGCCCCCACCGCATTTGAAGTTAAATTTCGATAATTACACGTGACCGTTAACTGCGTTTCGGTCGCGTTAAGCGTCAACATACAATCACCGTTACCGGACGAATTGTTCGCCGGAACTTCTTGTCTGCCGTTTAAGCTGACGGAAAACTTTTGCTGCGCCGCCGCCGTTATCGAAAACATCAGGGCCGACAAAATGATTGTCAGCGTTAAGAAAAACTTTCTTCGCATTTCACCTTATACTCCTTGAGTTCTGAACCATTGACTAACGTTAGAGAAGGGGAGAGAGTGCCGCCGACGCAAGAGGGAGTGAACAGCTCGATCTGACCTGCTCACTCCCCCTCGGAATATCCTGCTTCGGATGGTTAGGACGTTTCGGGTCGCTTGTCACAAGCCAGCTCGAAATCGCCCGTGGGCCGTCTGAGCAGTTGATGGGACGATCATCAGTAGCGGCAGTAGTTAATGACCTCGTAAGGAGGCCCATAGCTGCTACCACCACAGATTTCAGCGCAGCTATAGTTGAGGGACGGATCGTAAGGGTCACAATCCTCGTCGTCATACCACCCGTCGCCGTCGCTGTCCGCCCGATCCCTGCCCCAGGCAGTCATAGTTGCAGAGCCGACGGTGTGCGCGTAATAGCCCTGGTATGTCTTGTTGGTGACTCTGACCTGGTAGGTGCCTGAGTAAGCGCCGGACAGGTCAGGTACGTTTGCCTGCAAGGACGTGCCGTCGCTCGCCACGGAGTTCGCATAAACAGAGCCGACCAGATAGCCGTTGCCGTCGAAATACTCGACCCTCGGCATGCCGTAGGTCGTATCGAAGCTCTGACCGGTGATGGTCGCCGTCGAGGGCGGGCCCGGCAGATAGATGGATGACGGGCTGGCCGAGAGTGACAAATTGGAGTTGGTAGCAAGGACAGCATACACATTGCTACAGTTCGCAGTCGTCTGAATCGTAATGGTTCCGGAGGCGCTTGCGACACGGGTTAACGTGGTGGCGAGTCCATTGGAGCCAGTGATAAAGACCAGGTAATTTGCGCCGGGGGTGAGTCCGGTAAGAGGACAGTTGTGATTGCTGCTGCCGCCACAGCCGGGAAGGATAAACACGATGGAGAGCAATAAGCCGAGCACTATCTTTTTCATTACTTTCCACCTCCTTCGCCGAGGTTCAGGAGCCTGTCTATGCCTGCCGCGTTAAAAAATAGGTACGGGGCAGAGGGATGTAACAACCCGTGCGGGCCGTAAGGTCGGCCGGTGACCTCTTTCTGCGCCCTCCTCTGCTCTCTGGTCTGTCCGGCATCCATTCGCTGTTGCAGCAACAGCTGTGTGATGTCGCTCCGCGAATCCGTCAACGGATCGTCGGTCGCCACAGAGTAAGCGATGAGGAGCGCCTGCATCGGTGTGAAGCCCTGCGTGCGGGCTTGCCCGAACTGCTCCGGCAGGGCCGCGCCGAGCGTGCTCACGCGGTCGTTCACTTCTTCTTCGATCATCGAACGCAGCCCGGCTCGCAGCACCACATCGCCACGCTTGCTCCAGTCACGACCGGCCTTGGCCTGCTGAACTAATTCCCTCTGAGTCAGGACGCCCCACTTGCCGTTGGAGCGCGACAGGACTTGCCCCTGCTCGTCGGACGAGACTTCAGCCGCCTGCCCAATCTCTACATCCGTGAGAGTTGCCAGCCGTTCCACGACGGTCGCCGTCATGTTGTCGGTCAACTCCTCGATGGTGAGGTGCTTGACTCTGCCTTGCAGCACATCGCTTTCGGCCTCGACCATTTTCTGCTTCGTTGCGTCCGACATCCTGAGGCCGGAGCGCCAGTAGATGAAATCGGCGGTCGAACTGACCGCCTCAGCTATCTGCTTAGAAGTGGCGGCGGCGGACGCGAATCGAACTTCGCTCCCCACACCCTTCTGCAATCGCTCTGGCAGGTTCTGTTTGTTTTTAGAGGTGACTTCAGCCGTGGAGGCTTCAGCCGGAAGCCTGGACGCGCGCCAGAAGGCCACGCCTCCCACCACGGCGCAGGTGGCCACCAGCGCGAGAGCCATCAATCGCTTTCGCTGTAAACCCTTAATCAATCTCATGGAGAATCTCCTTTTAGACAGGGTTAAAGTAGTTAAGCGCTTTCGAGAGGGCGCTCAGCTACCGAGAAGATGTCCTCTGAGTGAAGACGCTTCTTCATCTCGCAGGCTCATCCTGAGGATTTAATCTTTTTACCCGGTTTGAATTACCAACTTTTGCGTTCAACTTGCTCGCCTTGTTTTTGTTGCAACGCTATAATTGCAATTACCGCTTCACTGTAGATTTGGATTAGTCAGGCGCGCTGAAATAGCTCTTTGCTTAATCCGGACTTTGAATTACTGTTAATCAGTCTCTCCCCAATAAAAGCCCTGGTTTTGAACATCCCAGGGTGTTCATCCGGCATCTAGCCATATGTTTTAACTTTTATCTTGCAACGCCGAGTGTAGTTCTAAAGATGGCTGAAAATCTTGAAATGCGGCTTTGAAACGACATCAAATTTTCTTGAAAGCTTTTATTAAAGGATTTATTAAACGATGAATAACGAAAGCACGGCGCGGTGTTTCAATTTTGGAAACTTCACTCTGGATGTGGAGAAACGGCTTTTACTGCGCGACGGCGAACCTGTGCCTTTAACGCCAAAAGCTTTCGATACCTTGGCGCTGCTGGTGCGGCGGAGCGGCCATGTCGTCGGCAAAGATGAATTACTGCAAGAGATTTGGGCCGATGCTTTTGTTGAGGAATCCACGATTGCGCAAAATGTTTTCACGTTGCGGAAAGCTTTAGGACAGAATCACACCGAAAATCAATTCATCGAGACCGTGCCAAAGCACGGTTACCGTTTTATCGCCGACGTTAAAGCGATTGACGGCGCGACGAATGCCAGGCCGGAGACCGGACCCCAAAGCGCCGCCCACAACATCATCGTCAGCGAGAAAATTAGCGACGCGGAAATCAGTAGTGCAGAGCCTAACCATGCAGAAAGCGATGTACATCTGGCAAAGCAGCCCACGCGTTTTAATTTTCCAACCGGCTGGCTGGCGCCGCTGATGCTTCTGCTGGCCGTGGCGGTTGCGGTAGGACTTTTTCGTTTTACGCAAATAGACGAAGCCGCAGCCAATTTTGCGGCGCTGTCGCCGCTCGCGCGCACGACGCAGCTCACCAACACCGGACAAGTCTTGCGTGCCGCTGTCTCCCCTGACGGCAAATACGTTGCTTACATACAAAGCGAGCGCGGGCAGGAAAGTTTGTGGTTAAGGCAGGTCGAAATCGCGGGCGGAATTGAAATCGTTCAGCCGAGCGGCGGCCATTTTGTGGGGATTACTTTCTCTCCTGATAGCAACTCGATTTTCTATGTCAAATACGAAACAGATTCGGCCATCGCCGGTTTGTATCAGGTTCCGGTGCTGGGCGGCGCGGCGCGCAGGATTCTGACGGACATTGACAGCCAGATCAGTTTCGCGCCGGATAAGAAACACTTCGTGTTTGTGCGAAATTATTTAAGCCGCAAGGAAGTGCATTTGATAATCGCCAACCTCGACGACGCAAATCAACAACGACATCTTGCCGTTGATGCAGGGGTCCATTGGATGACCGATGGCGCACCTGCCTGGTCGCCTGACGGTAAAATCATTATCCGTCAGGCGAGAAGCGCAACCTCCAACCTGGCGAACCCGAAAACTTATCTGGTTCAAGTGCATGTCGCGGACGGCAAGCAAACGATCTTCGACACACATCAGTGGGAAGCAATTGATGCGATTGAGTGGTTGGCAGATGGCACCGGTTTAATCGTTGCCGCACGCGATAATGCTTCGTTGCTCGCTTATCAATTGTGGCAAATAGATTACCCCGGCGGCGAAGCGCGCCCGATCACCAAAGATTCCAATGGTTATTCAAGCGCCAGCGTGACCGCTGATATGAAGTCGCTCGTGACAATCCTGCACCGCCGCATCGCGAATCTGTGGATTGCGCCGAGCGATAAAGCCAGCGAAGCCCTCAAGATTCTTTCCGGTAACAGCAAAGAGCTGGGCTGGATGTTAGGCGTTGAATGGCTGCGGGACGGCCGGATTATTTACGGTTCGACGGCCAGCGGAAAAGAAGATATCTGGTTGATGAACGCGGACGGAAGCAATCAGAAACAGTTAACGACCACGGCCGGTGCGAACTTCGAGCCGACGGTGTCAGCCGACGGGCGCACGATGGTTTATGTCTCACAAGCTGCCGCCGCCGCACCGCACTTGTGGAAAATGAATCTTGCTAACGGCGAGTGCGCGCAGTTAACCAACGGCGTCTCCGAACTTCGCCCTGACATTTCGCCGGATGGACGCTGGGTTGTGTATATGTCATTGGATAAGGACTCGCCGTCGGTGTGGAGGACTTCGATTGACGGCGGCGAAGCGGCGATTCAACTGACGGATAAAATAGCATCAGTTCCGCGCTTTTCGCCGGACGGACGCTTGATCGCTTGTTTCTATCGCCCGGATGTCGATACGTTCTCCAAACTCGCCGTACTCCCGTTTGACGGCGGCGAACCCGTTCAAGTGTTTGATAAGTCTCCGACCACTATCGTCGAATCGGGTATTCAATGGACACCGGACGGACGCGCCCTGACCTTTATCGCTAACCGCGACGGCGTCTCAAACATTTGGCTGCAACCTCTGGACGGAAGCCCGGCGCAGCAATTAACTAATTTTACATCCGAGACGATCTTTCGTTTTGCCTGGTCGCCCGACGGCAAGATGTTTGTCGCTGAACGCGGAACTGAAATCGGCGACATTGTGCTGATTAACAAATAGAGCTGCGAACGCCAGGATGAGAGACGAGAAATTCGGTAGTGGGTCAGTTTGAACTTATTAACCAAAAGCATCTCCCGCCAAGGCGCAAAGGCGCCAAGGAAGAGCGCCAAGGTGTTGAGTGCCGCTCTTTCTTGGCGTCCTGTTCTGTGCGCCTTGGCGCCTTGGCGGGAGATGTTTTCTGAAACTGAACCACTACCAAGATTTAGATAAGCTTGAAACTTTTTTTGCAAGGGTCTATGCTGCGGAAGTCAAAAAGCAAAACCGCCGTCCTGTGGGAGTTGCGACCGGACGGCGGTTTCTCCGCAACAGCCCGTTCCACCCCAGAGACAGGCGTGCGGCAGGGAGCGCGAGCACAACCCTCTGCGCTCCCTGTTAGCAATTTATCGCTTCACTATGATGTTTTTGCGTCGTATACGAGGGGACGTTCTCAAGCTGAGTAATTCTTGATGGCGCGTCTCAAGCGCACGGATAGGTGCTTGATGGCTGATGCCTAATCTCTTGGCTGCGTGCGTGACGATCCCATGCTTAGCCTCTAAAGCTTCGCGGATAGACTTCGCTTCATAATCATGCAGCACGTCCGGCAACACGAAATCTTTCTCTAATACTCTGCCGCCAATAATGCGCCATGACAGGATGCGCACACATGCCCTCAGTCTCGCTATCTCTTCGGCATCTTCCGTGTCTTTCAGGCAGACATCAGCGCGACGGTACGCTTCATATAGCTCCATGTCGGACATGCCCAACGACAAAACCGGAGACATGGGTGCTGGCGGAAGAGCGGCTGCCACCGATCCGGTAACAGAGATAGCCTTACACGTCCTACAAAGCCTGCTGCCTCTGTTCTAACAGGCACGTTTCAACCTTAACTCATGCTTTGCTGCCGTGACTCCTCACGGGTGGCTTAATCTTAGTGTGCTTTGGCGAGAGCGTCGGAAACCGAGTCATCCGGCAAGGTTACACTCACGGCGTGGAAGAGTAATGCCAAGCAGGATTTATTGCAACAGATTTTATCTTGAGGAGCGGCTGTGCCAAAAGTATCAAGCATGGCTAAGCCTTTTATTTCCGTCTACCTCAAACTGACTTGACGTTGTGCAAAAAATTGCAAGTGAATCTAAGCCATTTACTTTCAACGCATACCTACTCTTTCATTAACTCGCACGCTTTTGCATCAAGGGAGACTTTTTTTATCAAGGCCGCGCAGAACAGTGATACAAATGACTACGGGCAGCCTATAAGCTGCCCGTAAACTATTGAAACGATGGAGGCGGCGATCGGAATCGAACCGATGAATAAAGGTTTAGTTGTCAGTTTTGCGCTTATCGGACAAAAGCATTAGGAATTGGCTTATCCGTTATGATGCCGAATTGCTCACCATAAAAAGAGTTGTTTGAGCTGTTCAGGCGGTACCAGATACCTGTCCGGAAAAGGGCAATATCAGCCTTGCCGTCACCGTCATAATCTGCTGGAACGGGAAGGTCGCCATTCAAACCAAACTGAACGCCGGTAAACTGCGGATTTTGTGCGGAGTTCAACCGAGACCAGGTTCCGTTTGAAGGACGAAAGACTGAAACATCTGTTTTTCCGTCTCCGTCATAATCTGCCGGTGTTGCAATGTCGGTTGAAAATCCAAATTGGAGACCTTCAAGCTGATTTGTTGAACTGTTGATCCAATGCCAAGCCAGAGTTTCATTTGTTGATCTGGTGACTGCTAAATCCGCTTTACCATCTCCATCAAAGTCTCCAATGAGCGGTTTATCTCCATTTATCCCAAACTGAGCAGCAAAGAATTGATTGTTTTGTGAAGAGTTCAACCGATACCACGCCCCGTTTGTCGGACGAAACAGAGAAATGTCAGCTTTGCCATCTCCATCGAAATCTGCTGGAACAGGAATGTCCCCATTTTGACCGAACTGTATGGCGTTAAACTGATCATTTGAACTGTTAATCCAATACCAATTACCGTCTCTGAAAACAGAGACATCAGTTTTGCCATCTCCATCAAAATCCGCCGGAGCCAGAATGTCAGTAGCCAATCCACAATTTACACCTGTGAATCCTGACTGCGAACGGTTAATGTACCAAGAGCCATTGCGGAAAACAGAAATGTCCGCTTTGCCATCGCCGTCAAAGTCAAAGCGAGGTGTTGTTTGAGATGTTGTTCCACGCGTGTTTTGTGAGCCGCTGGCGGGATTGCCTAATTGGTAAAGCGCATAATTTCCTGTATTAACATTCTTTTTATACTCATACAGGCGAAACTGATAGTTTGTATTGCTATTCAAATTGCTGACGGTCGTGTTACTCCCCGTCCCGCTGTAAACGACATAGTTCCCGGCACCTAAATCCACTGGCGGATTGGCTATGTATTCGGTGCCGTCCAGAGGAAATTTATTCGGTGCAGCGCCCGCCCGCATAATCAGCACACGTCCGTCGCCATTACCGTTTGTCCAGTTTACGGTCATTGAATTGCTCGTAATATTGGAGAAATTCATCGCAGAGGCGTTTTGCGTCGCAACGTCGAAAAGATCGTGCGTGGGGAATGTAGTGGTGCTATTTGTGCAACTCCCAAAACCAAGATTAGCCACAGCATCTTGAAAACTAGCGGCGTCCGAGCGTTTGTTCATGATCACCGCCCAAGTCACCTGATTGTTGGTCCTCACCATCCAACTGTATGAGCCGAAAAGCGCGCCGGCGTGCCACCAGAAGCCTCCAGAATTTACCTGTATGCCCTTGGCATAGTTGATATTGTTTGCAGATGGGGTGGTCATCGTTTGGAGAGTGGCCGGAGAAAGAATATCGGGACGACTCGGAAAACCGTCGAAGGCCGTAAATAGCCTGACCAAGTCACGCGCCGTTGCGATCCAGCCGCCGTGGGCGTCCATTGCTTCAACACTCGCACCGCCGTACTGCCATGGAACAAATTGTCCCGTTCCATAAGCTGAAAGCGTCGTAAAAGGGTTGTTGTATTCACCTTCGCGTTCCAGCTTATCCGCCAGGAGGTTTTTGCCCAAACGAATATCGTAAATGCCAAGCGGTGCAAAGATATTTTGTTTGACGTAATTCTCGTAAGTCATTCCGGTTTTCTTTTCGATCACTTCGCCGAGAATCAGATAACCGACATTTGAATAGTTAAAAGCAGTACCCGGAGTAAAATTCAACCCTTTCTGAATTAAAAATTTAATCAAGGAGCGTCGCGAGACCGGATTCGGCTCTCCCAAAGTTTGAGTAACGTGAAGCGGAAAATCGATCGGATCGCTGGCGCCAAAGCCGTAGGGATAGGGCGGTAAAGGATTCGGCAACATCGGCAGATCCCGGTTCCAGCCGGCGGAGTGCTCAAGCAAATTTTGAATCGTGATGTTATAAATGCGCGCATCAGTGACATTCGCATTGGCGAAATAAGGATCCGCATTGAGAATTCCGCCGGGTCCGAAAGGTTTATCGCTCAAGCTCAACTGCCCGTTTTCGATCAACTTCATGATGGCAATAGAAGTAATCGGTTTGGAAATGCTGGCGATGCGAAACATATGATAGGGCTGTGTCAGCTCGGTTCCGGCTTGATTAGCAGTTCCAAAGGCACGCATGTAAACCAGCTTGCCGTTTTTGGCAATGGCGAGTGTCGCGCCGGGAATCTGATAATTGGTGAGAAATGTTTGCATCTGCGTATCGCACTGGCTCATGGAACCAGCCGGAATGCCGGTTTGCGCAAATATCGGCAAAGCGAAAGCGATACTGATGATAAAGATTAAAGACAAACGGTAAAATTTTTGGAGACAGTATTTTATCGGTAACATAGGCTTACTCCCTAAAAGATCGGTTTAAGCATTCCAGACAGAAATGGGCTGGTTAACAGGGGCTGCAAGCGAAAACCATAACGGCGACCATTCCGATTAATAATTTGCGTTTCATTTGTTAACCCTCCTTTGATTTAGTTCCTTAAAACTTTGATTGTTTTTCAAAGTTGATTTAAAAGCCGGTCGGCAGCGTTTGGTATCAAATCTTTTATGTCCTGGCGTATAGCAATGGCTCCCATGACAATCTGATGTGACCAGAATTCAAAATCAGTCATATGATCAGAATAGGATTCTGATTGTTTGCGTCAAATTAGCAATACTCTTGTCACTGATAGTTGTTCTTTGGCAATGGAGAGTTGTTTAAGCAACCTGAGTCGTTGTTCTTCGGTGAGAAGTTTTTTTCGATGGTTTTTACAACTTTATAAGCCTAATGCAAAAAAGATGATTTATGTGTTTAGTAAAGGAAAAGATTATCAGTCTGATTTAGTTTCTCGTCTGAATACTTGTCGGCCACTCTTTATGAACTAAAATAGCTGTTTTAAGACGGCTATTCTTTTTCTATCTTTTTACCCCATGAGATGGATCATTAATTTATCGTAATAATTACGGCTCAAGTTTAGTTCACGTCCATTCTTAAGAATAACGAGCTGGTCGCCATTGAACATCGGATGTAGAGATTTAATGCGGTCGAGATTGACAATTGTCGAGCGATGAATGCGCATGAAGATTTGCGGATCAAGTTTTGTTTCTATGACAGAAAGTTTTTCGCGGATTAAATGCGTTTCATTGCCTATATGCAGTTCAAGGTAATGTCCGGATGCTGATATGCAGTCAATTTCTTCAGTCGGAATTAAGGTTGTTCCGCCCGCTGATTTGACTGGAAGGCGTTTCAAATATTTTGGTTCGTTTTTGACTTCCGTCAATAATTTTCGCAGGTTTTCTTTAATTTCCGTTGGCGACTCTTGCCTTTTTATTTCGCGTTTTGCGCGATCAAAAGCCTTTTCAAATCGCTCCTCATCAAAAGGTTTGAGAAGATAATCGACCGCGTTTATCTCGAAAGCTGGAATGGCGTATTTATCGTAAGCGGTGACGAAAATCACCGCCGGCATATTTTCAGCACCGATGATTTCAACCACACCAAAGCCGTCGGTCTCCGGCATCTGCACGTCAAGAAAAACCAGGTCAGGTTTCAGATTTTGAATCGCTTCGACTGCTTCGCTCCCGTTCACGCACTCGCCGACAATTTTTACGTCAGCATGCTCATTAAGAAGCGAGCGAATTCTTTTCCGCCCCAGCAATTCGTCGTCAACAACAAGAACTTTGATTTCCGATTTCGTCATTTGATTTCAACCTGACCCGTTTCCGGCTGCAAGCCTTTTATTGTCTCGAAGGGAATTTCCAGCGTTACGATTAAACCCTGCGGGACCGCATTCTTTATTTCAAAACGATAGTTCTCCTGATAAAGATGCGCGAGTCTTGCGCGCGTATTGGCGAGCCCGATACCCGCGGTCTTGCTGCCTCTGCCGTTTCCCTTTGAAGGCTGTAAGCCAGGCCCGCTGTCCTCAACGCGAATTTGCAATCTATCCCCGTGACGCTTAGACGAAATAATCAGGCTTCCCATGTTAGTTTGCCGAGAAATGCCGTGTTTAATCGCGTTCTCAACAATCGGCTGGAGAATCAAGTTCGGAACTCGCGCCGCAAGCGTTTCCGGATCAATGTTCATCTTGACCACGAGTCGGTCCTGAAACCGCACGCTTTCGATCTCCAGATAGCGCCCGACAAAGTCCATCTCTTGTTTGAGCGAAACTTCGCGGTCGCCGGAATTCTCCAACGTCATGCGCAGAAAATCGCCGAGCCGGGCGACCATTTTATCTGCTGCTTGTCCATCTTCGTGTATCAAGGCGGAAATCGAATTCAAAGTGTTGAACAGAAAATGCGGATGAATCTGCATCTTCAAGGCATTAAGCTGCGAGGTGGCAAGGGCGGCTTTCAGTTCTGAAGATTTTAACTGTTCGGCTTGAAAACGCCGGTAAAAATCGACCACGTAAATGCTGCTCAACAGAAAACAATACATCGGCAAATCCACAACCCAGTTTCTTATGAATAGCCTTAATGTCACATCCAAAAAACCACCGATTTCGGCAAATCGTGCCGGATCAATAATTTTATAGAAGATGGAATAAACAGCTCTGTAAAGCAGTAGAAAAACTACCGCTGCCGCCACATGCGCCGGCAACACGCGCCACCAATTTCGCTGCTCGAACCGGAATCGCTTGGCGAAGAAAACGATCAGCGGCGAGAGAACTGCCCAGGTGTAAATTACCGCCTGCGCCAAAAAGATGTCTCTCCATTCCCATGCCGAGCGTGAGGGGACTTCTCGAACGATGGAAAAATAGCGAAGACCCGAAAAGAGAAATGCCAGCAAAATACAGCCTGCCGAAAAAATTAATATTCGCTGCAAATTGAACTTTCGCATCAAAATTCCATTGAAATCCTTACAAAACAAATAGCGGTCGAATAACGACGTTCTTCCGAGGACAGGCTTACCTTAATAAAAGTGATGGCTCTAGAGTAGCAAAGCACATGAAAGAAAGTGCTAAGCTACTGCAATGGAACAGCTAAACCGCTATTACAGGTGTTCCAAAATTACGGAGCGTAAATTTCTGCGTCTGCTGCGTCACTTTGCGCTCGACTTGACGGCCAGCAGAACAGCTCCCCTGACTAGTCTTCAGCGCAAGACGGTCAGCACGATCTTTCTCAAAATCAGAGAACGCATTGCTCAAGAATGTGAGCGCGCCTCGCCCTTTTCTCAATGCGAAGTTGAAGTTGATGAGTCTTACTTCGGTGCCCGCAGAGTTCGCGGCAAGCGCGGTCGAGGAGCCAGTGGCAAGACCATTGTCTTCGGCATCTTCAAACGCAACGGCTGCGTCTACACGGAGATCGTGCCCGACTGCAAGAAAGCCACCTTGCAGTCCATTATTCGCGGTCGCGTGGCGGCCGAGGCTGTGATCCACAGTGATGGCTGGCGCGGCTACGATGGCCTGGTAGATGTCGGATACTCGAAGCATTTGAGAGTCCATCACGGCTCCAATGAGTTCGTCCGAGGCAACAGTCATGTCAACGGCATCGAAGGCTTCTGGAGCTTTGCTAAGCGACGGCTTCAGAAGTTCAATGGCGTCTCTGGTCAAACATTCAACTTGCACTTGAAAGGGTGCGAATACAGATTCAACAATCGGAACAACAACTTGTACCGAGAGTTGTTGAAGTTGTTGAGAAAGAACCCGCTCTAGATCACTTTTGCTACTCTAGAGCCTTATGTAGCTTAAAACAAGTCAGTGCTTATTTATTCTCTTGTAATAGAACAGAGAGAAAGTAATCAGAGTTCATAGCATCTTTAGAAAGTGTAAAAATGTATGTCCAAATTGGATTACACCGAGTAATACTACTTAATCGACCGGAAAAAATGTAACTGTAGTTGAGCTCTAGTTCTAGCAACTCAAATTGGCACACTATAGGCACACAAAGCTAAAAGGCATCTGCCTTATAGCTCTAGACTGTGCTCTCCGTCGCGGTGAGATATTCACCCTGCGCTGGTCTGACATTGACCTTGATCGCCGCACAATAACTATACGAGCTTTCAACTCCAAGACCGCCCGCTCGCGTACCGTTGCCATGACAATCCGAGTCTATGAAGAGTTAGACAAACTCTGGCAAGCCTCATCACACGATAAAAAGGCACTTGTCTTTGGCAAGCTAACCACAATCAAAAGGGGATTCGGGAAGGCATTAGACGCGGCTGGCATTGATGACTTTCACTTTCACGACACGCGCGCCACAGCTATTTCCAGAATGGTTAGCGCAGGAATGCCGCCAGCCGAAGTGATGCGTGTATCCGGCCACACGACCTTACGAGCGTTCTATATCTATGTCCGAACCGATATAGACACCGCATACCGCGCTGCCACGCTGCTAGATGCTTTCAACTTAGAATTTACCGTACAGGAAGCCGAGCCGGTAATTCACTAACGGCGTGTACATAAACGGTCAAGCCTGTTCTTGAACACCCTTGATTAATATTCTGGCTCAACGGAGGGGCAGATGATTTTCAAGGTTAAGAGAGGGGACGCTAAATCCGGCGTCCTCTTTTCTATTTTCTCCACTCCTGTTCTGTTCCACCTGCTTAAACTGAGAATTTAACGCTTGCCCTCTAATATCTTGTGATTGAGCCAATTTATAGAGAATTAGGCTCAATATCTTCTGGAAACTCATAGACAACAAAGACTCTCCCGCTTTTGTGGGTCACTAGTATTTTAGGAGTAGTTAGGTTCAGCCCTCCGTATTCTTAACTTGCCCTGATAGAGGCTAAGTTGTTGATTCTATTGGATGACCACAAAACCTACCAGACTTTTGCGGTCAGGCAGCTAAAGCCTTATATATTTTATATAAAGTCTTGTAGGTTTCTTGGTCACTAAAAGTCTCAATGTTTGCAACACTTAGAGGCTTGACGCACAAAGCGGATATTTGTGCCGGTCTTGTGTCGATTAGAGGGCCGATGAAGGTTAAGGCCTGTCCTGACTTTAATTCATAGAGGTTCATAGGGAAAGTTCATAACTGGGATCTAAAAATTTCCAGGACAAAAAATTATTTGGCTAAATAGAACCGCTCTTGACACCCGCGCACCCACCCTTGAGACAATTCCCGCGATGCAAATAAATTTTCAAGCAATATTCCTATTGCAATAAACTTTGCAAGACATTACTCTTTGCCCTGTGAGTGTACCCTTGCCGGGCAATATATTCCGACGCTCTCACATAAACACACTTATATTGAGCCACCACTGAGATAAGGGCGGCATTAAGACTTTATTAAAGCTGCGACATTTATTAGAGCAGCGACAGAAGACTTTGCAGCAAGTCTAGCGCGAGTCCTGTTGTGATGTCTGCTTTGGGTGTTGATGCAGCCCTGCTAGTATGGATTTCACCGGATACTGTAGGTTGTGGAGCAGTACGTCCCGTTTGAATTTCACCAGCTAAGGCAGAAACGGAAAGTATTAGCGTAAACACCAGCGCAGCAACGAATTTTCGATAGTTTTTCATCTCTCTTCATTCCTTTGAGGTAAGCGGTGAAGTCAGTTCACTCTGGTTTTAGTTTTGCGCCTTATTCTATTGATAAGACGTAGCTTAACTATGCTTGTCAAAAAATGCGCAAGCACTAAGAAAGGGCGTCCTCACCTTTCCAGCACATTGGGATCCTAAGCTTAGAATTCCACGTGGACAAGTTGTCG
>JADMIO010828279.1_pt1 | contig 31448 bp, 30 predicted proteins | sample 8958161 | NCBI WGS metagenome assembly JADMIO01 (sample SAMN16585339, study PRJNA669376) | soil metagenome | isolation source: Crop rotation soil | place: USA: Cullars Rotation, Alabama | collected 2011 | reverse complement strand
CTTTCCCGCCGCCGTTGCGCGGCTGGGTCGCGCTCTTCGGCACGCTCTGCATGGCCTCGTCGCTGAACGCGGTGGCGGTCTACGTCATCCCGCTCGCCCGCGAGGCCGGCCTCGACGTCGGCGCCGGCCGCGCGGCGGTCTCGGTGGCGCTCGCCTGCCAGATGGTCGGGGGCCTGGCCGCCACCGTCATCGCCGGGCGCGTCGGCTACCTCGTCGTGTTCCTCGCGTGCGCCGTCGTGTTCTACGCCACCTGGGGCGTCTACGGGACCGCCACGCCCGGCTGGCTGTTCCTGACCATGTGCGGCCTCTCGGGCTTCGCGGCCTTCATCGCCGGGCCCTTCCTGGTGCCGATGACGGTGGAAGCCGACCCGTCGCGGCGCGCCGCGATGCAGAGCGGCGCGGTCCAGCTGCTGGCCGGCGCGTTCGGCCCGCTGCTCGCCTCGCAGGTGGTCAATGAAGGCAACACGCACGGCGTCCTGGTCCTGGCCGCGGTCCTGCAGGCGGTGGGCCTGGCGCTGGCGGTCATCCTGCACCGCATGGCGCGCGCCGCGCCGACGCCCTGAGCTATTTGCCGTCCACCGAGAACGCCAGCAGCAGGTTCGACGCCCCGGCGCTGCCGCCGTAGCCGGAGTGCACGTACATCATGCCGCCCGCGATGGTCGGCCCGCCCATGTCGAGCCCGCCGCCGGGCGCCTGCTTGACGCCGTTGACGGTGTCGACCGGCGCGGTCGTGTCGTACTCCCACAGCACCCTGCCGTCGGCCGCCGAATAGGCCCGCAGCCGCCCGTCGAGCACGCCGGCGAACACCGCGCCCGGAACCGCCGTCGCGGCCTGTGAGAAGCTCGGCGAACAGCGGCCCGAAGGCACGTTGCACGGCAGGCCCTTCGGCGAGTCCTGCCGCCACAGGACATGCCCGTCCTTCACGTCCAGCGCCACGATCCCCGGCCGCCCCGTCGCGCTCGGCCGGTCGGCCAGCGGCGCGTAGAACACCTTGCCGTCGGTCGCCGGGCCCCATTCGACGCCGCCGCCGGCCCCGCCTGAGCCCAGCTTCTCCGACTGCCAGACGATCTTCCCGTCGTCGGGGTTCATCGCATAGACGATCGCCGACTTGTTGCCGGTGACCACCAGCTGCCTGCCGCCGACCGTCACCAGCTGCGGCGAGGAGCCGAAGTCGTAGTCCGGTCCGCGCTTGCCCAGGGGGCCGTTGACCGTGCCGGACATGAAGTTGTCCTCGGCCAGCACCTGGGTAGCCCAGCGGATCTTGCCGGTGGCCAGCTCCATGGCGATCACCGCGTCCGACGTCGGGTGGCTGACCTCGGTGTAGCTGTCGCCGCTGGCCACGTAGAGCAGGCCGCGCTTGGCATCGATCGTCGGCGCCGACCACAGCGCCCCGCCGGCCGGGCCGTACATCTGCGTGCCCGCCGGGTTCTTCCGCGTCGGGTGCGGCTGCTCGTCGAGGATCGCCTTCGACCACAGGACCTTGCCGTCGTCGGCGCGTACGGCCACCACCGTCCCGATGAAGGTGCAGCACGGATAGGCCGCAACGTTGCCCTGGCTCTCCTCCGAGGCCGAGAGCGGCACGTAGAGCACGCCCTTGTAGAGGGCCGGCGAGCCCGTGATGCGGCCCACCTTGTGGTCGCCGACGCGGGTCTCCCACAGCTTCTTGCCGGAGCGCGCGTCGAAGGCGCGCATGAACATCCGGTCGTCGCCGAGGTAGAGCGCCCAGCCGCTGGGCGCCGCCTTCAGCGGCCCGACGCTCATCGACGCGCGCGCGCCGCCCCGCCAGTCGAACCGCCAGTGGACGCAGCCGCTCTTCGCATCCAGCGAATAGACCTTGCCGCTCATGCTGGCGACATAGACGCGGCCGCCGAACACCAGGGGTTCGGAGTTCTTGGTGCCCGGATAGGCGAACGCCCACTTCACCTTCAGCTTCGGGATGTCCGTCGTCTTGAAGCCCGGGTCCGGTTGGTAGCGGGAGTTCTCGACGTCGCGGCCCCAGCCGTTCCACTGCGGCGCGTTCGGCTGCAGAGGCGTGTCGGCCCTGCAGGGATTCGGGTCCGGCCCGGCGACCACGTTGGGCACCGGCGACTTGCCGGTGATGAAGCGCACCAAGCCATAGAGCTGGGCTTCCGACAGTCCCTCGGCCATTGGTTTCATCGCCCCAATGGTCAGCGCGTCGTAGACCTCTTCCGGCGCGCGGGCGGCCAACAGCTCCTTGGTCGGCGCACGGCCCACCGCCGGCTCGTGGCACTGGGCGCACTTGGCCTTGAAGATCGGCTCGCCGGCGACCGGATAGAGCCCGGCGGAGTTCTCCGGCGGCACCACGTAGCCCGGCTTCGGCTGCGCCACCTGGCGCGGCGGCGCCTCCTGCGCCAGGGCCGCCGAAACCATCGCCGCAAGGCCCAGGAGGGCGCACACGACGCCCCCGCCCAACATCCTGCTCAACGCCCCGCTCCCATACCTTGTTTTCGGTATGGTGACGTCGCGGAACGGCCTTGTCGAGCGCCCCCTATTTGCCGTCCACGGAGTAGGCCAGCAGCACGTTGACGCCATTGGAGCCCACGCGGGCTGCGCCGTTGTTGCCGCTCACCACATAGACCATGCCGTGGGCGACGGTCGGGCCCATGCCGTCGATCCCGCCGCCCGGCTGGCCCTTGATGCCGTTCAGCGTGTCGTAGGTCCGCGCCGTCGTGGGATCTTCCCAGACCACCTTGCCGGTGGCCGAGTCGTAGGCGCGGAACCAGCCGTCGAGGCCGCCCTCGAACACCACGCCGGGGATGATCGCCGGCGCCGCCGATTGCGCGTTGGCGCAGCGGCTGGGCCGGCCCTTGTCCGAGGCGTAGACGCAGGGCGCCTTGGGCGCCGGCGCCGACCACAGGACGGCGCCGTTGGCGGGATCCAACGCATAGACGCCGGGCTTGCCCTGCGGCGCGCCGGGCCGGTTGAAGAACAGCAGGCCGAGGTCGCTGATCGGCACGTAGACGCGGCTGTCGTCGGCGCCGATGCCCCATTCCACGCCGCCCAGCGCCGAGCCCGCGCCCAGCGTGGTCTTCCACAGCACTTCGCCGGTGTCGGGGTTCAGGCCATAGACGATGCCCGACTTCTGGCCCGCCACCAGCACGTCCTTGCCGGCCTTGGTCTTGGCCATCACCGGCGTCGCGCCGAAGTCATAGTCGGGACCGAGCGGCGTCGGGCAGTTGCCGGACGCGCCCTGCGGCCCACAGCCCATCACGAAGTTGTCGTGCTGGGTGACCTGGCGACTCCAGCGCACCTTCCCGGTGGCGATCTCGATCGCCATGATCGCGTCGTCGCCGACCGTGTCGATGTCGGAATAGGAGTCGCCGGTGACGATGTAGGCCAGGCCCCGCTTCATATCGATCGACGGCGCGGCCCAGACCGCGGCGCCTGAGGGCCCCTTGAGCTCCCCGCCGCCTTCCTTGGCGCGCAGCGTCTTCAGCGGCTCGGTGATCGTGGGCGTCTTCCACAGGAGCTTGCCGGTCTTGACGTCCAGCGCCGCCAGCGAGCCGCGGAAGGTGCAGCAGGAGTAGGCCTTCGACATCGCCGCGGCCTCCTCGATCGAGGAGATCGGGACCAGCAGCTTGTCGCCGGCCAGCACCGGGGCGCCGGTCAGCACCGAATAGGGGTGCTCCTCGAGCTTGGCCGAGCGCCACAGCTCCTTGCCGGTGGCCGCGTCGAAGGCGCGTTCGAACTTGTCGCTCTGGCCCACGAACACCGCCCAGCCGCTGGGCGAGATGGCGTTCCTCACCACCAGCGGGGTGGTGCGCGAGACCAGGTCGTCGACGTGCCAGCGCACGCAGCCGCTCTTCGCATCCAGCGCGTAGAACTTGCCCGACCGGTTGGTCATCCACAGCCAGTCGCCGACCACCGCCGGCTGGCCGCCGCCGGTCATCGAGAACGACCACTTCAGCTTCAGCTTCGGCACGTCGGCCGCCTTCAGGCCCGGCTGCTTCTGGAAGCGCCGCGAGGCGTCGTCGACGCCCATGTTTGGCCAATCGCCGGGGCCCGCCTTGATCGGCGGCGCAGCGCCCGGGCACATCGGGTCCGGCGCGTTCGGGCCGGCCACCGCCACCTGCGGCATTTCTCGGCCATTGCCGCCGCCCCCGCCGGTCGGGCGCTGCGGCGGAGCCGCCGGCGGCGCGGCGGAGGGCGCAGCCTGGGCGGTCTGCGCCGAGGCGCTGGTCAGGTAGGCGGCCACCGCCTGCTTGTCGGCGTCGGTGAGGCCCTGCGCCATCGGCGCCATGATGCCGGTGGTCAGCGCCGCCACGATGTCGCCGGCCGGCCGCTGGCCGAGGTCGGCCTTGCTCGGCGCGCGCGGATTGCCGCCCTCGTGGCAGCCCTTGCAGCGGCCCTCGTAGACCGCCTGCCCGTTCGCGGGCGCGCCCTGCTGGGCATGGACCACGACAGCCGAAAGCCCCGCGAGCGTCGCGCCCGCGAGCCAGGTCTTGATGGAAGCCGCCTTCACCTATCCCCCCGTCGTACCGCTTGTTCTGAATAGAAAGCGGGCCGCACCTTGCACCGTGCGGCCCGCCTCGTCACCTGCCCCGCTTGCCGCAGCCGCGGGGTCGCCTCGTTGTTGCGCCTACCTGCCGCCGGCCGTCTGCGTGGCCACCGCGCCGGCTGGAGCGGCCGCCGGTTGGGCCTGCGCCGGCTTGGGCGCACCGCCGCCGCCGCGGCTGCGTTGCAGCAACTTGCCAGCGGCGTCGAGTTCGGCCTGCGAGATCGAGCCGTCATGGTCGGTGTCGATCATGGCGAAGTACTTCTTCAGCATCTGCTGCGGGCCCTGCGGGCCGCCCTTCAGCTCGGAAAGCTCGATCTTGCCGTCCATGTTGTCGTCGAGGATGCCCATCATCAGGTTGGCCTGGAACATCTTCTCGTATTCCGGCTTCTGGTTCGCGACCGTCTCGTCCACCCAGCGGTAGTGCAGGTAGGTGGCCATCATTTCCGAAGACGTCTGCTCGCCCTCGTAGACGGTCTTGGTCGGGTCGGGGTTGCCGGGGTTGCGGGCCGAGTTGTCATACGTCCACTTGGCCAGGACCTTCGAGCCCGCCGGCACCTTCAGCGGCTCCTTCAGGAAGTACTCGTACTGCCAGTTGAAATTGTAGCGCGGCATGGCGAGCAGCATCTCCTGCTTGCCGTTCGGGTAGATGATCGACACCTGGGTCGAGCCGCCGCGCACGTGTGCGTGCGGCGTGATGCCGTAGAGGATCATGTCCTTCGGGACCACGACGTAGCTGGTTTCCTTGTGGAACTCCTCGCCCGGTGGAATCTCGATCGAGAAATCGAAGATGAGGAAGGTGCGCAGGATGTACTTCGGCTCCTGGCCCTTCGGGTAGAAGTAGATGCCCATCTGGGTGTTCTCGGTCGTGGCCCGCCCGTACGGGGTGTAGTGGTTCTGGAAGCCCACGCCGCCTGAGGCCGGAACCCACACACCGGTGTCCTTCGGCTGGATGTTCGAGCCGCGGCCGGGGCCGTAGCCGCCCAGCGAGGCGCCCCATTCCCGCTCCGAGAAGGTGTCGCCCTTGTGGTCCGTCGAGACCACGCCGGTCAGGATGTGGTGCACCACCTGGCGGTCGGTGACCTTGAAGGTCGTGGCTTTCAGCCAGCGGCCTTCCGGCATCGCGTTGGCGACCACCGGGTGGGTGTAGTCGAGCACCCCCGTCGCCGGCACGTTCACCGTCGGGATCTTAAGGATCACGTCGGGCTTGCCGAGCGGCCATTCGGGCGCCTGGAAGGTGATCTTCTGCAGCGGGTCGTCGCCCGCGCCGCGTGGGCTGCCGGCCTCGATCCAGTGCACCAGCGTCTTCATCTGCGTGGGCGACAGGCGGTCGTCGTCCTGGAAGGCGCCCACGGTCTCGTCGGCCAGGTAGGGCGGCATCCGGTGCGTGCGGATCACCTCGCGGATCATCGGCGAGAAGCCTTTGATCTGGGCGTAGTTGTTGAGCGGCATCGGGCCGATCCCGCCCGGCTGGTGGCAGGTGGCGCATTTCGCCTGGATCATCGGGGCGATGTCCTTGGCGTAGGAAATCTTCGCGAAGTCGGCCTTGTGGGCCAGCGCCGGGAAGGCGATCGCCTGGCCCTTCGCCGCGGGGCCGGCCACGGCGACCTTCTCGCCGGCGACCAGGGCGTCCACGGCCTTCTTGGCCAGCGGTTCGCCGTTCGGGCCGGTGAGCGCGCCGCGGTAGGCGACGGTCCAGGTCTTCGGATTGACCACGATCACCTCGGCCGCCCGCGTCAGGCCCAGGCCCTCGCCGGTCAGCTGCTCGTAGTCGAAGAGGATCGGGAAATTCAGGCCGGCGGCCTTGGCGTCGGCGATCACCGCCGGGCGCTTGTCGCCCAGGTGGCTGTCGATGCCCAGGACGTCGACGCCCTTGGTCTGCAGGGCCGAAAGGGCCTTGGCGTCGGCGTGCAGCTGGGCGTCGCCCGGCGCGTAGGCGACCAGAACCACGGCCTTGTCGTCGGCCATGCGGTAGAGTTGGCGACCCAGCAGGTCCTGGTCGGCCAGGAAGAAGTCGTCGACCCGCTGGCCGACGGCGGCCGCCGTCGTGTCGGCCTGCGCCGGATGGCTCGCCTGCACCGCCAGGAACGCCGCCATGGTGGCCGCCGCGCTCGCCAGCAGGACCGTCTGCCGCTTCGAAACCGTCATCCTCGACCCTCCAGATGCCCTCTGAGCGCTTGGTCTTTCCGGCGGCCTCGCGCCGAGCGGAACGTGCGCCGCGAACCTTCCCAAATGATTGCCCAAATGCTTGCGATGCGCCGTCCGAGCGGCCATGGTGCATTTCAGCTATGATACACAGTGGATCATAGAGGATTCCGCAGGGTCAATGTCAACGCTTTCGGACGCCCGTGTTGTGCGAACCCGCCAGGCCCTGCGCCAGGCGATGGTTGCGCTCGCCGAGGAGCTGCCGCTGGAGGCGATCACGGTGCGCGCTATCGCCGCACGCGCCGGCGTCGGGTACGCGACCTTCTTCCGCCACTACGCCGACAAGGAAGCCCTGCTGGCCGACGTGGCCGACCTCCTGACCCAGGACTTCCTGCGCCGCGTGCGCCCGCTGCTCGAACAGAAGGACCGCCGCGGCGCGGCGCGGTCGCTGTGCGCGTTCGTCGAGGAGCACGAAGCGCTGCACCGGGCGCTGATCGCCGGCGGCTCCGGCGAAACCGTGCGCGCCGAGATGCTGCGCACCGTGATGGGCACCCTGGCCGGCGCGCGCACGGCGCAACCCGAAGGGCCGCTGCCGGACCTGCTGCTGCGCCACCTCGTGGCGGCGAACCTCAGCCTGCTGGCCTGGTGGCTGAACAACCCCGGCAAGGTCGACGCGGAGACCATGGCCGAGATCGTCGAGCGCCTGGTGCTGACCCCCGTCGGCGCCGTGCGCGCCGATCCGCCGGCAGGCGTCTAGTCGCAGAATCTTTGCGGGCCCCTGTCGGAGGCGGGTAGGTTCGGCCGTCCTAGGCCCATGAGGAACCGCCCGATGCTCTACGCCATCCTCTGCTACAACTCGGAAGAGACCGTCTTTTCCTGGTCGGCCGAGCAGGACGCCAAGGTGATGGCGGACCTGGCCAAGGTGCAGGAGCGCTGGGCGGCTGCCGGCAAGATCGGCCCCACCGCGCGCCTGATGCCCACCAGCGCCGCCACCACCCTGCGCAAGGGCGACCCGCCGATGGTCATCGACGGCCCGTTCGCCGAGACCAAGGAGCAGCTCTTGGGCTTCTACCTCGTCAACTGCGACGATCTCGAGGAGGTGCTGACCTTCTGCAAGGAGCTGGGCGCGGTGAACCCGGGCGGCGCCTACGAGGTGCGCCCGCTGCACTTCTTCAACAACGGTTCGCTGCCGGCGGACGCGGTGACGACGCGAGCGCTCGAGAGCGCCGGATGAGCAGCGACCTCGCCTGGATCGATGCGGCGATCACCGCCGCGCGCCCCCAGGCGATCGGCGCGCTGCTGCGCTACTTCCGCGACCTCGACACCGCCGAGGAGGCCTTCCAGGAGGCGTGCCTCAGGGCCCTGCGCAACTGGCCGCAGAAGGGCCCGCCGCGCGACGCCGCCAGCTGGCTGATCATGGTCGGGCGCAACGCCGCCCTCGACGGCAAGCGCAAGACCTCGCGGCTGACCGAGCTGCCCTCCGAGGAGGCGATCACCGACCTCGAGGACGTCGAAACGCCCATGGCCGAGCGCCTCGACGGCGCCCACTACCGCGACGACATCCTGCGGCTGATGTTCATCTGCTGCCATCCGGAATTGCCGGCCACGCAGCAGATCGCGCTCGCGCTGCGCATCGTCTCCGGCCTTTCCGTCAAGCAGATCGCCCGCGTCTTCCTGGTCTCCGAGGCGGCCATGGAGCAGCGGATCACCCGCGCCAAGGGCCGCATCGCCAAGGCCGAGGTGCCTTTCGAGGCGCCCGGCGCCGTCGAGCGGTCCGAGCGGCTCGCGGCGGTGATGTACATGGTCTACCTGGTCTTCACCGAGGGCTACACGGCCGGCTTCGAGACCGCCGAGGCGCGCGCGCCGCTTTGCGAGGAGGCGATCCGGCTGGCGCGCCTGCTGATCCGCATCTTCCCGACCGAGCCGGAGGTCATGGGCCTCCTGGCCCTCGTCCTCTTGCAGCACGCCCGCGCCAAGGCCCGCTTCGACGCGGACGGGAACGCGGTTCTGCTCGAGGACCAGGACCGCTCGCTCTGGGACGACAAGGCGATCGGCGAGGGCCTGGCGTTGATCGACAAGGCGATGCGCCACCGCGCGCCCGGCCCCTACCAGGTGCAGGCCGCCATCGCCGCCCTGCACGCCCGCGCTGAGACGCCGGGCGAGACCGACTGGCCTGCGATCGAGGCGCTCTACGCCACGCTCGAGATCATGACGCCTTCGCCAGTGGTGACGCTGAACCGCGCCGTCGCCACCTCCAAGGTGAAGGGCCCGGCCGAGGCGCTGGCGTTGATCGAACCGCTGGGCGCAGCGCTCGACGGCTACTTCTACTGGCATGGCGCGCGCGGCGCCTTCCTGTTGCAGCTGGGCCGCAGCGGCGAGGCCCGCGAGGCCTTCGACCGCGCCATCGCGCTCGCCAACACCGCCGCCGAGGCCGCCCATATCCGCAGCCAGATCGACCGCCTGGCCGCCGAGGCCAAGCAGGCGAGCTAGGCCTCGGCCTTCAGCTCGTTGAACTCCAGCACGTTGGAGTCGGGGTCGCGCAGGAAGCAGGTGATGCGCCGGCCCCAGTCGACGGGGCCTTCGGTGATCGCCACGCCGCGCGCGGCCGCCCAGTCCAGGATGTCGGCCAGGCTGTCGACCACGAAGGCGGCGTGGGTGTAGCCCGGCCACTTGGTCGGGCGGTCGAGCAGGACGTTGTCGTTCTGCGGCGTCGGCACGCCGTTGGGGATCAGGTTCAGCCGCACGCCGGCGGCGTTGACGATCTCGTCGGCGGTGGCCGTCGAATGGGCGTCGTCGCGCACGAAGCCCAGGTCGGCGTAGAAGGCGAGCGCCCGGTCGCGATCGGTGACCCGAATGCCCACGTGGTCATAGGCGTTGATCTGCAAGGTCTTGGACTCCGGCGGCCCCTTCGCGAGAGACGCTGCCGCCGGAGTCCCGCCCCGCCAACGCAATTGATCTCCTAGCCGCCCCAGTCCGGCTGTTTCGGGCGTCTACTTGATGCGGATCTGGACGTTGCCGTTCGGCGTCTCGACGACGAACTTGTCGCCGGACTTCTTGTCCTTCGGATAGGCGTAGCAGCTCTCGTTCGGGTCGACATTCGAGCTGGTGCACAGCTTGTCGCCGTCGATCCGCCACGTACCGGTGACCTGGCCATCCATGGCCGAGAGCTTGTGGTCGGGCGTGTAGCTGACGTCGATGTCCATGTCGCCGATCGAGAGCACGATGCCGTGGCTCGTGACTTCGCTCAGCGTGTCGGCCAGCGCCGGCGTGGCCACGATCAGGCCCAGCATGACGGCGGTGGAGAGGATGAAGCAGCGGCTCATGTTCGGGCTCCTTTGAGGGGTTCGGACGCGATCAACTAGTTTATGGCATAAACTTGTCTACGCAACGCCGTTCGCGGAGTCAAGCGGACTGGCGCGCCGCCGCGGGCGCGGCCATTGTGCGGCGCGTCGGGCGAGCGCGGGGGCGGGCATGCTGGAGCGGCTGTTCGGGCTGAAGGCGGCGGGCAGCGACGTCCGCACCGAGCTCTTCGCGGGCCTCACCACCTTCCTGACCATGGCCTACATCGTGGCCGTGAACCCGGCGATCCTGGGCGGGGCCGGCATGCCGGTGAGCGCGGTGGCGGCGGCCACCTGCCTGGCCGCGGGTCTCGCCAGCCTGACCATGGGCCTGGTCGCCAACTACCCGCTGGCGCTCGCGCCCGGAATGGGGCTGAACGCCTACTTCACCTACACCGTCGTCAAGGGCCTGCGCGTACCGTGGGAGACCGCGCTGGGCTGCGTCTTCCTCTCCGGCGCGGCCTTCCTCGTGCTGACGCTGGTCGGCGTGCGCCAGATGATCATCGCGGCGATCCCGCGCGCGCTCTTCTCGGCCGTCGCCGGCGGCGTCGGCCTGTTCATCGCCTTCATCGGCCTGAAGGACGCCGGCGTCATCGTCACCAACCCCGCCACCGCCGTGGCCCTGGGCGACCTTACCCAGCCGACCGCGGGCCTCGCCGTCCTCGGCCTGGCGCTGATCGGCGCGCTGCAAGCCTGGCGGGTGAAGGGCGCGATCCTGATCGGCATCCTGGCCGTCACGGCGCTGGCCTGGGCCCTGGGCCTGGCCCACCTCGCCCCCGGCGCCTACAGCCTGACCGACATCACCGCCACCGCCTTCAAGGCCGACATCCCCGCCGCGCTGAACCTGAGGGGCGGTCTCGGCGCCACCTTGCTGGAGATCGTCTTCGTCTTCCTGTTCGTCGACCTGTTCGACAACGTCGGCACCCTGGTCGCCGTCACCAAGGAGGCCGGGCTCACCGACGAAGCCGGCAAGATCCCGCGCCTGAACCGCATCCTCTTCACCGATTCCGTCGCCACCATGGCAGGCGCGCTGGCCGGCACGAGCACCACCACCAGCTACATCGAAAGCGCCGCCGGCGTCGCGGCGGGCGGCCGCACCGGCCTGACCGCGGTCACCGTCGGCGTCCTCTTCCTCGTCACCTTCCTGTTCGCCCCGCTGGTGCAGGCGATCCCGCCGGCCGCCACCGCGCCGGCGCTGGTGCTGGTGGGGGCGATGATGCTGGGCGCCGTCGCCGAGATCGACTGGAAGGACCCCGCCGCGGGCATTCCCGCCTTCCTGACCCTGATCGGCATTCCCCTCACCTTCTCGATCGCCAACGGCCTGGCGTTCGGCATCGTCAGCTACGCGGTCCTGAAGCTGGTCCGCCGCGACGTGACCCGCCGCGACTGGCTGCTGTTGCTGCTGGCGGCCCTGTTCGTGATCCGCTTCGTCTACCTGGCGAAGGGCTAGGGCAGCGCCCTCAGGAACGCGCGAACCACGCTCGCGGAGTTGTCCGAGGCCAGCTGGAAGAACACGCTCGCCTGGTTCTTGCCCGGGTCGCCGCCGGCCAGGTCCGACAGGCTGCGGAAGCCGATGAACGGCGTCCCGTTGGCGTAGGCCACGTGGGCGATGGCGGCGGTCTCCATGTCGAGCACGCGGGCGTGGAAGGCGGCGTAGGCCCAGTCACGCACCGCGGCGTTGTCGACGAAGCTCTGGCCCGAGACGCCGGCGCCGCCGGTCATCACCTTCGGCGTCGCCACCAGGCATTGGCCTGCGCCCGTGCAGCGCTTCAGCGCCACGTCCGGCGCGACCTTCGCCGCCAGCGCCACGAGGGCCGGGTCCGCCGGGAACCAGGCGCGGTGCTCGGCTTTGCCGTCCGGGCCGCGCACCTCGACGGCCTTGGGATAGAACATCAGGAACGGTGGGCCGGTGAACTGGTCGATGGCCGCGGGCGCGAAGTGCGCCGGCCCGTCTTCACGCGCCGCCACGCTCTCCAGGTATTCGCCCCATTCGTCCGGCGCGACGACATCGCCCACGTCGAGGCCCGGATCGACGCCGCCGGCGATGCCGGAGACCACGATGCGGCTGACCCTGAAGCGGTCCAGGGCGCGCTGGGTGTTCATCGCCGCGTTGACCATCGACACGCCCGACAGGAACAGCACCACCGGCTTGCCCTCGAGCGTCCCGGTCGTGAAGGTCGTCCCGGCGAGGCGGTAGACGTGCTTATCGCGGGTCGCGGCCGCCAGCGCCGCCAGCTCCGGCGCGAACGCCGAGATCACCGCCGTCCGCGGCGTCGGATCGGCGAGCCCCGCCGTCTCGGCCGCGCGGACGGACGTCGCCCAGGCCAGGGCCAGCAACGGGACAAGGAGGCGGCGTCGCATCGCGCGCGACGCTCGCACGCCCCACGGCCCAGCCGCAACATTCCCCAAGGCGGCGTCGCGGCCTTGCGCTGAAATCTTGACGCCCCGCTGTCGGCGTCGCCCCGGCTCGGCCGTCCTTGGGACGACATTCGAAGGAGACGTCCGATGACCGCCATCGCGATCGAACCCCGCGCCGCCAATCCCAAGGGCCTGCGCATCGCCGGCTGGACGCTCAGCGGCCTTTTCACCGCGTTCATGGTCTTCGACGCCGGCATCAAGCTCGCCCGCCTGCCGATCGTCGAGGAGACCGGCCGCCGGATGGGGCTGCCCGCCGGCTCCGGCTTCGCCATCGGCCTCGTCGAGGCGGCGATCCTGGCGCTCTACCTCATCCCGCGCACGGCGGTGCTGGGCGCAGTGCTGGTGGCGGCGCTGATGGGCGGCACGGTCGCCATCCACTGGGTCCACGGCGACCCCTGGCCCAGCCACATCCTGTTCGGAGTCTACCTCGCCCTCTTCGCCTGGGGCGGGTTGTGGCTCCGCGATCCGACACTTCGCGCCGTCCTCCCCATGCGGCGCGACTAGGCGGGCGCCCGCTCCCGCCAGGCGGCGTGGACCAGGTCCTCAAGGACGGCCTGGTCCACGTCAGCCAGCTTGTTGATGTAGAGGCAGCCCTTGCCGGTGGAGTGCTTGCCCAGCCGGCTGAGCCGCTCATCCCAGCCTTCCGCATGCTTGAGGTAGAGCACCAGCGCCGGCTTCCGGGGCGAGAAGCCGATAGCCAGCATCTTGCCCGTCTTGCCGCCGGCCAGCTCGTATTCGCGCTCGCCGAACCCCACGATGGTTGGCCCCCACATCTTCGGCTCGACCCCGCTCACCCGGCGCATCAACGCGCACAGCGCCGCCCCGTCGGCGGGCTTGGCCGATCCGGCGAGGAAGGCGTCCACGTCGGCCTCGGTGGCCCGGGTCTTGGCTTCGTACGCCATCGTCGCCTCCGCTACTTCCCGTCCACCGAGAAGGCCAGCAGCACGTTGTCCGGGCCGGACGAGCCCGACGCGCCGTTGAAGCCGGCCATCACGAACGCCATGCCGCCGGCGAAGGTCATGCCGGTGGCGTCCAGGTTGCCCCCGCGCTGGTTCTTCACGCCGTTGACGGTGTCGTAGTGGCGAGCGGCGGTGTCGTAGTCCCAGACCGGTTCGCCGGTCTTGGCCACGAAAGCGCGCACGTGGCCGTCCTGGTTGACGCCGTAGACCACGCCGTTGGCGATGCTGACTGGCCCCGAGTAGCCGTTGCCGCAGCGGCCCTGGAAGCTGCACTTGGCCGGCTCCGGCGCGCGCTTGCGCCAGATCAGCGCCCCGTCCGTGAGCCGAAGCGCCGACAGCGTCGGCATGCCCCGGTCGGCAATGCCCACGTAGAGGTTGTCGCTGTCGGCCGCCATGCCCCACTCGACGCCGCCAAGGGCGCTGCCCTTGCCGATCCGCGTCTGCCAGATGATCGAGCCGTCGTCGGGGTTCAATGCGTAGACGCCGCCCGACTTCTGCCCGGCCAGCAACACGTCCTTGCCGGCCGTTTCGCCTTTCCCGGGAGGCAGGCGCCTCAGGATCGGCGAGGAGCCGAAGTCGAAGTCCGGCCCGTTGGGGCTGGGGCAGTTCGGGCCCGGGCGCTGCGGCGGGCAGCCGACGAGGAAATGGTCCAGCTCGGTCATCTGGTGGGCCCATTTGATCTTGCCGGTCTTGAGGTCCATCGCCTCGACCCCGTCGGAATAGTGCTCCTCGACCTCGGTGTAGCTGTCGCCGGTGGCGACGTAGAGCACGCCGCGCTTGGGATCGATGGTCGGCGACGACCAGATCGCCGCCCCCGCCGGCCCGTACATCTGGGTGCCCGCCGAGTTCTTCTTGAACGGCGCCGGCGTCGTCGGGATCGAATAGCTCTTCCACTTGATCTTGCCGGTCGCGGTGTCGATGGCGATCACCGCGCCGCGCTGCTTGCAGCACTCGTAGGCGGCCAGGCCCGCGACGCCCTCCTCGAACGAGCTCAGGGGCACGTAGAGCGTGTCGCCCCAGAGCGCCGGCGCGCCGGTCAGGATGCCGCGCGGACCCGCGTCGACATTGACCATCCAGAGCTCCTTGCCGGAGTTCGCGTCGACGGCGACCTCGTTGCGGGCCATGTCGCCGAAGTAGGCGGCCCAGCCGCTGGGCGCCTTGGCGTTCCGGCCGACCGAGATCGTCACCCGCACCGGCCCACGCGCGTGATAGGCCCACGCCACGCAGCCGGTGTCCCTGTCGAGCGCATAGACCTGGCCCGACGATGAGGAGACGAACACCCGGTTGCCGACGATCGTCGGCTGGCCGTAGCGGCCGCCCTGGTAGGCGAACGCCCACTTCACCGCCAGCCTCGGCGCGTTGGCCGCCGTGATGGTCGACATGGCCGCGACGCGGTTGTTCTGCTTGTCCGGGCTCCAGCCGTTCCACGACGGGCCGACCGGGTTGAACTTCGACCCGGCCTTGCAGGTGCTGCGGGCTTCCGACGCCACGTCGAACTTGGCGTCCGGGGCCTGGCCGGTGATGAAGACGGCGATCGCGGCGATGTCGTCGTCCGACAGGCCCTGGGCCATCGGCTGCATCTTGCCCGTCTTCAGCGCGTCGATGATCACGTTGGGGAACTGCGCGGCCAGTTCGCCGCGGCTCGGCGCATGTTCCACCGGCGGCATGTGGCAGCCCTTGCAGCGGGCGGTGAACAGTTCCTCGCCGTGGCTCTGCATCTTCAGGAGCGCCGCCTGCTGCGCCGCGCGCGCATTGGCCTGCTGCGACTGCGGCGTTGGGTTGGCGTTCAGCGTCGAGGGCTGGCCGAACGCCGCATGCGTCGTCACCGCCGCCAGCGCCGCGCCCGCCACGATGACGCCGTTCCAGAACTTCCGCATATCGCCCTCCCCGCGAGGCCCGTCTCGCGCGGACCTTCTCCCAACTCACCTTCTCCAGTTTGCAGCCAGATTTCCAGAGGTGGCGCTTAGAGGTGCGCCTCGGCCGGGATCACCGTGTCCGGATCGTCCTTCTTCGGCGAAGCCTGGGCGCCGAAGGCCGAGCGGTCGCGCAGCGGCGTGTGCGGGATCAGCAGCACCACCAGGAGCGCGGCGGCCACCACGTAGAGGCCCAGCGCGAACACGTCGGTGATCGCCGTGGCGATGATCTCCTTGATGAAGCCCGGCAGCTGCGGCGCATGCCCGTGCGCCTGGGCCGCCGCGCCCATGCCCTGCAGCTTGCCGACGTCGATGCCGGGCATGATCTTGCCGAGGCCCGCGTTCAGGTTGGCGGTCAGGAAGGTGCCGAAGATCGCCACGCCCATGGTCGAGCCGATCTGGCGGAAGAACTGGCTGGACGACGTCACCACCCCCAGCCGGTTGATCGGCAGCGCGTTCTGCACCGCCAAGGCGAACAGGCTCTGGCCCGGCCCCAGGCCGACGCCCAGCACCGCCATCCGCCAGGCCAGGTCCAGCCGGGTCGTGCCTGCGTGCATCCGCGACAGGAGGAAGATGCCGGCGATGGTCACGACGATGCCGCCGATCATGAACGGCTTGTAGACCCCCGTCCGCGTCACCAGCCGGCCGCAGACGATCGACGAGCCCATGATCCCGCCCATCAGCGGCAGGGTCGATAGTCCCGACGTCGTCGCCGCCACGCCCTGGCCCAGCTGCATGAAGAGCGGCAGGAAGGCCACCGTGCTCATGAAGCTCATCGAGACCAGGAAGCCGGCCAGGTTGGCGCTCCAGAAGGTGCGGTTCTTGAAGAGATCCAGCGGCAGGATCGGGTCCGAGGCGAACCGCTCGGCGAAGACGTAGAGGGCCAGGCCCACCAGCGCGACGCCGAACAGCGAGAGCTCCTGCGGCGAGGTCCAGGGATAGGTCCGTCCGCCGAAGGTCAGCGCCAGCAGGAGCGGCACGAAGGTGGCGATGATCAGGGCCGCGCCGATGAAGTCGATCTTGCCCTTCGCCTGGTGGCTCATCTTCGGCATCTTCACGATGATCATGAAGAGGCTGAGCAGGCTGAGCGGCAGGTTCAGGTAGAAGACCCAGCGCCAGCCGGCCACCACGTGGCCCGCGAGCGTCACCGTCCCGTGGTCGGTGAAGTAGCCGCCGATCAGCGGGCCGATGGTCGAGGAAAGCCCGAAGATCGCCCCGAACATGCCGGCCATGCGCCCGCGCTCGCGCGGCGGGAAGAGGTCGCCGATGATCGCGAACGCGGTGGTGAACAGCGCCCCGCCGCCGATCCCCTGCACCGCGCGGAACACGATCAGCTGCACCATGCCGCCCCCGATCAGCGGCAGCGTCCCGAACTCGCCGGAGAGCCCGGACAGCCACGAGCCCATGAGGAAGAACAGGATGCCGGCCAGCAGGATGGGCTTCCGGCCATAGAGGTCGCCCAGCTTGCCCCAGATCGGCACCATGACCGTCGATGACAGCAGGTAGGCCGTCGTCACCCACGAGTAGAGCGCCAGCCCATTCAGCTCGGCGATGATGCGCGGCATGGCGGTCGCCACGATCGTCTGATCGAGCGCCGACAACAGGAAAACGATCGCCACGCCCCACAGCGTGATGCGCTTCTCGGCCTCGCTGAAATGCGCGGTCGTCATGCCCCTCGAATCCCCCCGTTCCATACCGAGTCTACCACACCGATTCCTGCTGACAGTCCGCTGTCAGCAGAGGGCGGATACAAGAAAGGACAACGTTCGAGGAACCCTGCCATGCCCGCCGCCGCCGACCCCGTCCGCCTCGCCCAGCGCTGGACCGCCATGTGGAACGGCGAGGTTCCTGCGCGCGCCGTGGTCGCCCCGGATTGCGCGGTCTATTTCGGCCGCCGGCCGATGATCGCGCGCGCCACCACGGCCCACGGGCCGGACGAGCTGCAGGGCGTCGTGGACGCCATCCGCGGCCACCTCGTCGGCGTGCGCTACGGCTTCGCCGCGACCCCGCCCACGGCCGCTGACGGTGACCCGGGCGACGGCATCATCAGCCTGCTCTGGCACGTCTCGGCGCTGGGCTTGCCGCGCCGGTCCGGCGTCGACCTCATCCGCCATTGCGGCGGCAAGATCGTCGAGGTCTGGTCGATCACCGGCGACCTGGAGCTGCCGCCCCTGCGCCTGACGTTCCCGGAGATCCGCGCCGCGGCCTAGGACGCCGAGCCGGCGCGCCTGTATGCTGGGCGGCGATGAATGCGCCGCTTCGCCCCACGCCCAACGTCCTGCGTCTGCACGCGGCCGACAACGTGGTGATCGCCATGCGCCGGCTTCAGCCCGGCGAGCCGCTGGCCGGCGAGGGTGTCGCGACCAACGAGGTCATCGCCAGCGGCCACAAGGTCGCTGTCCGTCCCATCGCCGCCGGCGAGACGGTGCGCAAGTACGGCCAGGTGATCGGCGCGGCGACGCAGGCCATCGCGCCGGGCGCCCACGTGCACAGCCACAACCTCGCCGTCTCGGCCCTGCGCGGCGCCGCCGAGCCGGCCCAGCGCCAGGCGCCCGACGTCGCCCCGCGCACCTTCGAGGGCTTCCATCGCGCCAGCGGCCGCACCGGCGTGCGCAACTACGTGGGCGTGCTGACATCGGTGAACTGCTCGGCCACCGTGGCGCGCCATATCGCTCAGGCCGCCGAGCGCTCCGGCCTGCTCGATCGATTCCCCAACGTCGACGGGATCGTGCCGATCACGCACACGTCGGGCTGCGGCATGGCCGGCTCCGGCGAAGGCTTCGAGCTGCTCAGGCGCACGCTCTGGGGCACCGCGGCCAATCCGAACTTCGGTGCGGTGATGCTGGTGGGCCTGGGCTGCGAGGTGCTGCAGATCGGCAAGCTGAAGGCCGACTACGGCCTGACCGATGGCGAGGCCTTCCAGAGCTTCACCATCCAGGACACCGGCGGCACCCGCCGCTCGATCGAGGAGGGCCTGGCGCGGCTCGAAGACATCCTGCCCGGCGTCGACCGGCAGGCGCGCCAGACCACGCCGGCCTCCGAACTGATGCTCGGCCTGCAGTGTGGCGGCTCCGACGCCTGGTCCGGCGTCACCTCCAACCCGGCGCTGGGCGCGGCCTGCGACCGGCTGGTCGCGCTGGGCGGCACGGTGGTCCTTTCCGAGACGCCGGAAATCTACGGCGCCGAGCACCTGCTCATCGCCCGCGCCAGATCGCCCGAGGTCGCCGACAAGCTGCGCGCCCGGCTGGCCTGGTGGGAGCGCTACACGGCGATGCACGGCGCCCAGATGGATAACAACCCCTCGCCGGGGAACAAGGCCGGTGGCCTCACCACCATCCTGGAGAAGTCGCTGGGCGCTGTCGCCAAGGCCGGGACCTCGCCGCTCTGCGACGTCGTCGAGTACGCCGAGCCGATCCGCTCCCGCGGCCTGGTCTTCATGGACTCCCCGGGCTTCGATCCCTGCTCGGCGACCGGCCAGGTGGCGTCGGGCGCGACCATGATCGCCTTCACCACCGGCCGCGGCTCGGCCTACGGCTGCAAGCCCTCGCCCTCGATCAAGCTCTCCTCCAACAGCGACCTCTACCGGCGCATGGAGGAGGACATCGACCTCGACTGCGGCGCCATCGCCACCGGCGAGGCCAGCATCGCGGCCAAGGGCGAGGAAATCCTCGACTACCTGCTGGCGGTCGCCTCCGGCCGCCCGAGCAAGAGCGAGGCCCTCGGCTACGGCGGCCAGGAATTCGTCCCCTGGCAACTCGGCGCGGTGATGTAGCGCCGCTCAGCCGTACCGCGCCCCGATCTCCGCCAGCGTCTCCACCATCCGCGCCCGGAGCGCCGGCGGGCCCACGACCTCCGCGTCGCCGGCCAGCCGCAGCATCTCGCGCACGCCGTCGTCGAGCGACTCGATCGGCAGCGAGCAGGTGACCCAGCCGTCGGCGTCCGGCGCTCCGGCGCTGGCCTTGGCCGCCGCCACCACGTGCGGTCCCAGCGGCGCCAGCAATCGCACCCCGCGTGGCGACAGCCGCACCTGCGCCTGGCCGCGGTAGTAGCCGAGCTCGTAGTCGCGCGAGCTCTTCGCCCAGTGTTCCGCGAGGTCGAAGCCGTCGGGTCGCGCGAACGGCTGGTCGGTCACCTCGGCCGCCTCGATCCCGGCGACGCGGTAGGTCAGCACGCGCTTGCGGCCCTGCGCGACCAGGTACCAGACGCCCCCCTTCAGCACGAGGCCGAGCGGCCCCACCCGACGGGTCCGCGGCTCTTCGCCGACGGGACGGTAGGCGATGTCGACCATCATCCCGGCCCACACCGCCTGGGCGACCGGCTGCAGGGCCGGCAGCGGGTCGGGCGTGCGGAACCAGCCGGCCGGGTCGAGGTGGAAGCGCGAGGCGATCCGCTCGGCGCTGGGCGCCGTCGAGGCCGGCAGCGCCGCCATCAGCTTCAGCCGCGCCGCCTGCAACTGGTCCGACAGCCCCAGCTGCGCCGCCGGCCCCGGCAACCCAGCCAGGAACAGCGTCTCCGCCTCCGGCGCGGTCAGCCCGGTGAGGTTGGTGCGATAGCCGTCCATCAGCTGGAAGCCGCCCGCACGCCCCCGCTCGGCGTAGACCGGCACCCCCGCCGCCGACAGCTGGTCGATGTCGCGGTGGATGGTGCGCTCGGAGACCTCGAACTCCGCCGCTAGCGCCCGCGCCGACAGCCGCCCGCGGGTCTGCAGCAGCATCAGGATCGAGAGCAGCCGGCTGGCCTGCATCGCGCACCAATCATGACAGAGTGTGTCAGCTTAAGGCCGCCGCGCTTTGCACCGCAACCGCCCCGCCGTTGATCCCGCCCCGCCCGAAGGCGCATGGTCGTGGCTTAAGACAACGGGAGCCTCCGCCATGAACGCCGTGGTGGCCGAACTGCAACGCGCCGTGGGCGCCGACGGCGTCTCCAGCGGCGAGGCCGCCGCGGAACAGGCGCACAGCCTGGTGGGCCGGCTCGGCGACCCGATCGCGGTCGTCAAGCCGCGCACGACGGCGGAGGTCGCCGCGGTGCTGAAAGCCGCCCACGCCGCCGGCACGCCCGTCGTCCCCTGGGGCGGGCGTACGGGCCTCGTCGACGGCTGCAAGGCCGACGGCGCCATTGCACTCTCCCTGGAGCGGATGACGGCCGTCGAGGAGATCGACCCCGTCGCCTCGACCATGACGGTCCAGGCCGGCTGCATCCTGGCCAACGCCTGCGACGCGGCCGACGCGGCGGGCCTCTTCCTGCCGCTGGACCTGGGCGCCCGCGGCTCGGCCACCATCGGCGGCAACATCTCCACCAATGCCGGCGGCAACCGCGTGCTGCGCTACGGCATGATGCGCGACATGGTGCTGGGCCTGGAGGCGGTGCTGGCCGACGGCACGGTGCTCTCGGCGATGAACCACCTGATCAAGAACAACACCGGCTATGACCTGAAGCAGCTCTTCATCGGCGCGGAGGGCACGCTGGGCGTCGTCACCCGCGCGGTCCTGCGTCTGCGCCCCAAGCCCACCTCGCAGAACGCCGCGTTCCTCGCCGTGGACTCCTTCGACAACCTGCCCAAGCTGCTGCGCCTGCTGGAGGGCGAGCTCGGCGGCGCGCTCTCGGCCTTCGAGGTGATGTGGCCGGAGTTCTACGAGTTCGTCACCACCGAGCCCGCCAAGGGCCGCGCCCCGCTGCCCAAGGGCTACCCCTTCTACGTCCTGGCCGAGATGCTGGGCTCGCACCCTGAGGCCGACGCCGAGCGCTTCGAGGCGGTGCTCGGCGGGGCGATGGAGGCCGGGCTCGTCGCCGACGCGGTGATCGCCAAGAGCGAGACCGAGCGCGCCGCCCTCTGGGGCCTGCGCGACGACGTGGGCCAGCCGTTCCGCAACGGCCCGGCGGTCACCTTCGACGTCAGCCTGCCGATCCCCGAAATGCCGGCCTACGTGGCCGAGGTGAAGGCCGCGCTCACCGCCCGCTGGCCCAACGCCGAGCTCACCGTCTTTGGCCACCTCGGCGACGGCAACATCCACCTGATCGCCGGGGTCGGCGACCGGGGCGCCCGCCACGCCATCGAGCAGACCGTCTACGCCCCGCTGGCCGCCCACGGGGGCTCGGTCAGCGCCGAGCACGGCATCGGCCTGCAGAAGCGCGAGTTCCTGCCCTCGTCCCGAACGCCGGAAGAGCTGGCCCTGATGCGCACCCTGAAGGCCGCGCTGGACCCGAAGAACATCCTCAACCCCGGCAAGATCCTGGGCTGACCACTCGCCGCGTTGACGCCCGGGCGCGGGCGCCTAGATTGCCGCTCCCGGCTTCCGGGGCCCCAGTGGCGAAATGGTAGACGCGGCAGACTCAAAATCTGTTGTCCGCGAGGACGTGTTGGTTCGAGTCCGACCTGGGGCACCAGCGTTCGCGTGCAAGGCACGCTTCGGCTCGGCAAGCCGTCGCCCGCGAAGGCGAGCCACGATCGGTAAACCCTGATCGGCGATACTCCGCGCCCTGCAAGGCGGCGAGGAGGCAGCCGATGCGTATCGTGGCCGACGATCCGGCGCGCCTGGTGCTGCGCGACCGCACGCTGTGGGTTTCCGTCATCTGCCTGGGCGGCGCGCTCGCCGTGACCCTCCTGGTGCTCAAACGCCATGCGCCCGCCGTGCAACTGGTCCCGGCAGGGCTCTTCGTGCTCTTCGGCCTGCTCTTCCTGCGCGCCACCGACGTGGTGTTCGACAAGGTCTCGCGCCGCTGTTCGATCCGGCGGCTCGATGTCCTGCGCGTCCGCCGCCAGGCGCTGCCGTTCGAGACCATCACCGACGTCAGGGTCGAGCCCATCCCGATGAGCAGCGACCAGGTGATCGTCCCTTGCCGCCTGGCTCTGCTGACCGCTGAGGGCGCGGTTCCGCTGACGGCGAGCTACGAGCCCGACTTCGAGCGGCACGAGGCGATGCGCGAGACCATCGTGGGCGCCGTCTTCGCGAACCGGCCGCGGCCGGCGGCCACCGATCACGTCCGCTGGCTGGTCGACGCCGGACGGCGCATCGACGCCATCGACTTCCTGCGCCGACGGGACGGCCTCAGCCTGACCGACGCCAAGGCCCGGGTGGACGCGCTGGCCGCGACGGTCGCCTAGCCGCAAGGCCGCACCTCAGCGGGTCATTGGCTGGGTGTTACGGGGCGCTTGAACCTCAGTTCCTTCCCTTCCGGCGTCGCGAGAAGGAGATGACCTTTGGTGATGGAGTACCTAGTGGTGTGCTGCAGCAAGGACTTGAGCTCACGCCAGTACTGCCGAGCGGCCGGAGGATCGGATGGCGAACACGGCGCCTCCATCTCCAGGCCTTCGCTGTACCAGAGCGCTCCCTGCGCTGCGGTGTACGGTTGACTGTAACTGGTGCAACCAACCCGAGCGTCCACGCTGGACTCCGAGAACGCAATGGATATCTGGCTGTGGTAGGGATTTTCGGCGAGCACCCAGCGGCCGAGAAGAGCTTGATCCACTCCGCCCGATGCTAGAGCGCCAGCGAACAAGGTGCTCACCAGCAAGCCACTCATGATGGGACTCCTCTACTGACGACCGAGCTCACACGTATAAGCGGTAGGCGGTCAATTTACTCTTGCTCGGTGCAGTCAATTTTCCGACAGCCTCAGGTTGTGTTCTCGCACACCGCGGGCGAGCTCCGCTTCTCTCACCCCGATAGCAGCACCACGCTGGTGGAGGGGGACACAAATGGAGACGGGACAGCGGACTTTGCCGTGAAGCTGCAGGGCTTCTTCGATCTGACGAGGTCCGACTTCATTCTCTGATCAGCGTTCACTTAATCGCGCCAGTGAACCAGCATGCAGGCGGTCTGACCCCCCCTGCAAGGCCGAGGCGGACCTTACGACGCCGGCTGGGCGGGCGGTCGCGAGGCCAGCCAGGCCGCCAGCGTCAGGCACAGGGTCACGGCGAGCGAGAAGCCGAGCGGAAGCAGGAACAGGTAGCGCCAGCTCAGGACGCTGATTCCGGCGAACGCCAGGGCGAAGGCCCAGGCGGTCGCGCGCATCCGCGAGAGGGCCGGCGCCGGAAGGCCGCTGAGCTGCCAGGCGAGGACCGCCGCGAAGAGGTAGAGCAGGCCGACGACATAGCCCAGGGCCAGGTAGAGGTCCCAGAAGCTGCGCTGGAAGCCGTCGGCGTTGAAGTGCGTCGAGCGCATCGCAGCGACCAGCGCGTCGGCCTTCCATGTCGGATCGGCCTGGCTGAAGCCCAGCGTGTGCCCGATCGCGAACAACACCAACAGCACGGCGGCTGCCTTGTAGACGATCGACGCCCTCATGCCCGCCTCCGCAGACCGCTGCTCTCCGACGCGCGGCAATCTAGGCGGCGCCGGCGGCGCGTCAACGCGTCCCGCCGCAGGCTGGCCTGGCCCACTTGCGATTGGACCTTTGCGAACGTAACTGATAATCAGTCGCAAGAACCCGGATGCGCCGCCGCATGCACGACATGGTCCCCGACGTGACCGACGCCCAGGCCGCCAGGGCCGAGGGCCGGCTCGTGCGCCTGTCGGCCGCGCGCCCCGGCGACCGCGGGACGATCCTGGAGGTCCGCGCCGAGAGCCATCCCGGCGACCACGGGGTCGACATGCACGAACTGCAGCGCCGCCTGCTGGAGTTCGGCTTCGTCGAGGGCGCGCACGTCGAGGTGCTACACGAAGGCGCCATCCGCCGCGACCCGATCGCAGTGCGGCTGGACGACATGCGCGTGGCGCTGCGCCGCCGCGACGCCGAGGACGTCTGGGTCCTTCTCGACGAATGAGCGAGGCTGCGGCGCCGGCGCCGGCCCGGATCGCGTTGGTCGGCAACCCCAACTCCGGCAAGACCGCCCTTTTCAACGCGCTAACCGGCAGCCGCCAGAAGGTCGCCAACTACGCCGGCGTCACCGTCGAGCGGAAGGAGGGCCAAGTCGTCGCCGCCTCGGGCCGGGCGATTTCGGTGCTCGACCTGCCCGGCACCTATTCCCTGCGCGCGCGCAGCCCCGACGAGGTGGTCACCCGCGACGCGGTGCTGGGAAAGCTGGCCGGCGAGGCGCCGCCGGACGTGCTGGTCTGCGTCGCGGACGCCACCAACCTGCGCCTGGTGCTGCGGCTGATCCTGGAGCTGAAGGCGGTCGGCCGCCCGATGGTGCTGGCGCTCAACATGTACGACATCGCCCAGCGCCAGGGCTTGCGCATCGACCTCGAGGGCCTCAGCCGCGACATCGGTTGCCCGATCGTCACCACCGTGGCCACCCGCAAGCGCGGCGTCGACGACCTGGTGGCCCAGGTCGAGGCGCTGGTCGAGGCCGGCGCCGTCACGGGCGAGAACGCCTGGCATGAGCCGGTCGCCGGCGAGATCCGCGACGCCCATCGCGAGGCCCAGCGCATCCTGAAGGCCCGCGTGAGGCCGCCGCTGCGCCCGGACACCTTCACCGGCAAGGTCGACGGCGTGCTGCTGCACCCCTTGGCGGGCCTGGTCATCCTGCTCGGCCTGCTCTTCGTCATGTTCCAGGCGGTGTTCTCGTGGGGCAAGGCGCTCAGCGACCTGATGAGCGACGGCTTCTCCGCGGTCGGCGGCTTCGCGGCCGCCCACCTGCCGCCGGGCCTGATCACCAGCTTCCTCACCGACGGAGTGATCAACGGCGTGGGCTCGGTGATCGTCTTCCTGCCGCAGATCCTGTTCCTCTTCCTGTTCATCATCCTCTTGGAAGACTTCGGCTACATGGCCCGCGCGGCGTTCCTGATGGACCGCATCATGGGCGGCGCGGGCCTGCACGGCCGCGCCTTCATCCCGCTGCTCTCCAGCTTCGCCTGCGCCATCCCGGGGATCATGTCGACGCGGGTGATCGACAACAAACGCGACCGGCTCACCACCATCCTGGTCGCCCCGCTGATGACCTGTTCGGCCCGCATCCCGGTCTATGGCCTGATCATCTCGGCGTTCATACCGGCGCGCACGGTCTGGGGGTTCGCCAGCCTCCAGGGCCTGGTGATGTTCGGCCTCTACGCCGCCGGCATCGTCTCGGCGCTGGGCGTCTCGTTCGTGATGCGCCGGCTCTTCTGGCGCGGCGCCGTCGAGCCCTTCCTGATGGAGCTGCCGGCCTACAAGATCCCCGACGCCGAGAACGTCGCGCGCAACCTCTTCCTGCGCGGCAAGATCTTCCTGACCCGCGCCGGCACGATCATCTTCCCGCTGATGATCCTGGTCTGGGTGCTGTCGAAAGTCCCCGGCGCGCCCGCCGGCGCCACCGACCCGGCGATCAACTACTCCATCGCCGGGCGCCTGGGCCACCTGTTGCAGCCGGTGTTCGCCCCGATCGGCTTCAACTGGCAGATGATCGTGGCCCTGATCCCGGGCTTCGCCGCCCGCGAGGTCGCCGTCGCGACCCTGGGCACCGTCTACGCCGTGGGCTCCGGCGACGTCTCCCCGGCGCTGCTCGGCCATACCCTGACCCAGCACTGGTCGCTGGCCACCGCGCTGGCCTTCCTGGCCTGGTACGTCTTCGCCCCGCAATGCGCCTCGACCCTGGGCGTGGTGAAGCGCGAGACCAACTCCTGGCTCTGGCCCGGCGTGATGGCCGGCTACATGCTGGCCATGGCCTATGCCGCCGCGCTGGTCACCTACCAGGTCGCAGCCGCCCTCGGCGCGGCCTGAATCCGCGCATCGCAGGGTTGCGCATTAACCAACAATTCAACCTGCCCTTTAACCCGGCGCTAAACGCGCGCGTGCAGGGTCTCTCCTAGTGCAGAACCTTGCATTCAACGAGAAGCCAGGGACGACCCAGATGACCCAAGTCGCCGCATTCGCCAGCAAAAAGCCGGCCCGTGGCAACGAAACCCTCGCCAAGCGCGTCCGCGAAGCGCTGCTGGCCCTCGGCGGCGAAGCCCACCGCGGGATGGTGATCCAGCAGGTGGCCAAGGCGCTCGGCCACGACGTGCGCCAGATCCCCGAAGAGCTGGAAGAGGCGTTGATCCTGTCGTTCGACAAGACCTGGCGCGACGAGCGCAAGCGCGCCGTCTACGGCTTCCACCTGCCGTTCGGCGAAGGCTCGCACCGCTGGGCCGTGGTCCGCGAACAGACCGCCTACGCCGCCTAGAGACCCGGCGGCGGTCCGCCGGCCAGCGCCGCGCCGATCGCCTCGCGCAGCTGCCAGTCCTGCACCGGCTTGAAGAGCACGCCGGCGGGATGGTCCAGCCGGATGCGCTCCAGCGTGGCCGCCTCGCGCGAGCCGGTCACGAAGATCACCTTCGATCCCACCGTCGCGTGGATCGCCAGCGCGGCGTCCACGCCATCCTTGTCACCGCCCAGACGCACGTCCATCAGCACCACGGAGGGCCGCGTGGCCTGCGCCAGCGCCACGGCCTCGTCGGCCGTCGCCGCCGTGCCGCAGACCGTCATGCCCAGGTCCTCGATCTGCATGGACAGCCCCGCGGCGATCAGGAACTCGTCGTCGACGATCGCGACGCAGTCGGCGAGCGCCCCGCTCATGGCCGCGTCGCCGGCAGCCGCACCACGCTCGTCGTCCCCCGTCCCGCCGTGACGGTCAGTACGCCGTTCAGCTGGCGCACCAGCCCCTCGATGATCGAGGTCCCGACCGACGCGCCCGGCCGTGGCGCCGCCGGATCGTATCCGCAACCGTCGTCGGCGACGCGCAGGACGAGCCCGCCCCGCTCGCCCGGTTCCAACGCCACCTCGATCCGCCCCGGGCCCCCGGCGAAGGCGTGCTTCATGGAATTCATCACCAGCTCGGTGACCAGCAGCCCCAGCGGGATGGCGACGTCGAGCCCCACCTTGAGCGGCGCGGCGGTCACCGAGAGCTCGATGCCGCCGCGGCCGGCGCCTTCCACCAGGTGCGCGGAGAGTTCGCGCAGGAACGGGGCGATGTCGAATGTCTCCAGGTCGTCGGAGCCCATCAGCTGCTGGTGCACGAGGCTCAGCGCATAGACGCGGCGGCGCAGGTTCTCCAGCGCGGCCTTGGCGTCGCGGTCGCCCAGCCGGCGCGCCTGCATCAGCATCATGCTGTCGATGATCTGCAGGTTGTTCTTCACCCGGTGGTAGACCTCGCGCAGCAGGAGATCGCGTTCGGCGAGCGCGGCCGTGCGCTGGGCGACGGTGGCTTCCAGCTCCTGCTTGGCTTCGGCCAGCGCGATCTGGGCGCGGTGCCCCTCGTCGATGTCCTCGACCACCGCCACCGCCAGCAGCGGCTCGCCGGTCTGCGGCGAACGCACCAGCGAGGCCGAGACGCGGCCCCAGACGGGCGTCCCGTCGCGGCGGATGTAGCGCTTCTCCCGCGCGTAGGCGCCGGTCGCGCCGGCCAGCATGCGTGCGTAGTTCTCCGCGCTCTTGTCCTCAGGCCAGGTGAAGTCCGAGCCCAGCCGGCCGACCAGCTCCTCGGGCTCGTAGCCCAGCATGGCCGCATAGGTGCGGTTCGCGCGGATGATGTGGCCGTGCACCGGGTCGTAGTGCACCTGGCCGACCGCGGCGGATTCGAAGCTGGCGCGGAAGTGGGCGTCGATGTGCGCCTGCGCCTCACTCCTGGCCTTCAGCGCCGCGGTCAGCTCGGCGTTCTGCCGCTCGAGCTCGGCGATGCGCCGGGCCGCCGCCGGGTCGCGCACCTCGTCGCGGATCGACATCACGCCACCTCACACTCGGCGAGCGACAACCATGGGCTGAGTCGCCCCCCGCGACCGCGCAATCCGCAGGATAGTCGCTTCCACGCGACGGCGCGACCCGCGAAGCGTCCGAACGGCGCCTCAGCCCTCGCCGCCAAGGTCTCCCGCTACGGTCTGCAGGCGGGCGAGCAGCCGCTTCAGCAGCTCCACCTCGCTGGGCGCCAGGCCGGCGATCAGCGCCGCCTCGTAGGCCAGCGCCAGGGGCGCGATCTCGCCGTAGAGGCCGTGACCCTGGGGCGTGAGCGCCAGCACGTGGCTGCGCCCGTCGGCCTCGTGGTCGGCGCGGGAGACCAGGCGCCGCTTCAGCAGGCCCTGCGCCGCGCGGCTCACCGTCACCTTGTCCATCACTGTGCGCGCCACGATCTGGCCCTGGGTCAGGCCGCCGTCCTCGGCCAGCACGCAGATCAGCCGCCACTGCGGCACGGAAAGCCCGAAACGGTCCTGGTAGGCGCGCGCGATCAGCCCGGAGACCGCATTCGAAGCCACCGACAGCCGGTAGGGCAGGTAGGCGTCGAGCCTCAACTGCCCCTCGTCGGCCGGCTGCGGATGCTCGGCGCGCATCAGGCGGCCGCCACCGTCTGCTCGATGGCCCCGAAGATCGAGTGGCGCTTCTCGTCACGCATCTCGATGCGCACCGTGTCGCCGGCCTGCAGGAACGGCGTCTTCGGCGAGCCCTCGAGGATCGTCTCGACCGTCCGCACTTCGGCGATGCACGAGTAGCCGACGCCGCCCTCGCCCAGCGGCTTGCCGGGCCCGCCGTCGGGTCCCCGGTTCGACACCGTGCCTGAACCGATGATCGTCCCGGCTCCCAGCGCCCGGGTCCTGGCCGCGTGGGCGATCAGCGTGCCGAAGTCGAAGGTCATGTCGACGCCGGCGTCGGCCTCGCCGAACGGCGCGCCGTTCACCTCCACCGACAGCGGCCCGTGCAGCCTGCCGTCCTGGAACTTGGGCAGCGCGTCCGGCGTCACCGCCACCGGCGAGAACGCCGAGGCGGGCTTCGACTGGAAGAATCCGAAGCTCTTGGCCAGCTCGCCCGGGATCAGGTTCCGCAGGCTGACGTCGTTGCACAGCATCACCAGCCGGATCGCCGCCAGGGCCTCCTCGCGGCTCGCGCCCTGGGCCACGTCGCCGGTGATCACCGCCACCTCGCCCTCCAGATCGAGCCCCCAACCGGCGTCGGCGAGCGGGATCGGGTCGCGGGGGCCCAGGAAGCCGTCCGAGCCGCCCTGGTACATCAACGGATCGGTCCAGAAGCTTTCCGGCATCTCCGCGCGGCGAGCCTGGCGTACCAGCTGCACGTGGTTCACGTAGGCCGAACCGTCCGCCCACTGATAGGCGCGCGGGAGCGGGCTCGCCGCGGCATGCTCGTGGAACCGCTCGCGCGGGACCGAGCCGTGCTCCAGGCTCTCGGCCAGCCCGCGCAGCGACGGCTCCACGCCGTCCCAGTGGTCCAGCGCGAACTGCACCGTCGGCGCGATGTGGTGCGCCTCGGCGAACCACGCCAGGTCGTTCGACACCACGACCAGCCGACCGTCTCGACCGCCCTTCAGCGAGGCCAGCTTCACAGCGTCTCCTCTGCGTCCTTCTTGAGGTTGTGGATCGCGGTCGCGCCGTCCTCGTAGGCCTGTGGCTCGAACACCGTGACCTCGACGCGGATGTCGCCGCCGGTCTCGTTCTCCCACAGGTAGGTGCGCTCGAAGCAGACCTCGCGCCCCGCCGGCGTGAAGCCCTCGAAGGTGTCGCCCCACGGCGTGTGCTTGGCGATCGCGCGCCAGCCCAGCGACACCGCCTTCTCCAGCTCCTCGCGCGCGGCCGCCTCCATGTCCTCGGAGAAGCTGGTCATGCCGGAGACTTCCAGCTGTCGACGTAGGCGGGATTCTCGACGCTGGCGGCCGCCTCGCCCACCTCCAGCGGGTCGCGCGCATCGATCATCACCGCGTATTCGTCCGTGGCCGGCTTGGGCTGGCTCAGCATGTTCTTCAGCGCCTTCGGGTGCGGCCCGTGGGTGAAGCCGCTCGGGTGGAAGGTCATCATGCCGGCCTCGATGTGGTCGCGGCTGAAGAAGTCGCCGGCGTGGTAGAACAGCACCTCGTCGTAGTCGTCGTTGTTGTGGAAGAACGGCACCTTCAGCGCCCCCGGATCGGTCTCGAAGGGCCTAGGCGCGAACGTGCAGACCACGAACCGGTCGCTGAGGAAGGTGGTGTGGACGGACGGCGGCAGGTGGTAGCGGTGGCTCGAGACCGGCCGCAGGTCGGCGACGTTGATCCGCACCGGCGCCAGGTCGCCGTGCCAGCCCACCGCATCCAGCGGGTTGTACGGATAGGTCACGCAGGACACCTCGCCACGCTTCTTGATCTCCACCTTGAACTCGCCGGTCTCCGCCTGGTGCGCGCGGAACGCCTCATCCATTTGCGGCGTCTCCAGCATCGCCGGGTCGAACAGCGCGTGCCCGCCCAGGAGGCCCTTGTCCGGCAAGGTGAAGTGGGTGTTGGTCGCCTGGATCATCAGGATCGCGGTCGGCCCAGCCGGGCGCAGCCGCCACATCGTGCCGCGCGGCAGGTAGAGATAGTCGCCGGGCCGGTAGGCCAGGCGGCCGTAGTCGCAGAAGAGCTCGCCTTCGCCCTGGTGGACGAACAGGATCTGGTCGCCGTCGGCGTTGCGGGCCAGCGCCGGCATCGCCTGCGCCAGCTTCCAGAACCGCACCTCGACGGCGGCGTTGAACAGCACCCTGCCGGCCGCCCAGGGGCTGGGCTCGGCCGCGTTCAGGGCCGCCAGATCGAACGCGCGCGGCCGCAGCGGGCCCTCGAAGTTGCTCCAGCCCGTCGGCGGCCGCTGGTGGTGGATAAAGGCCGCCGGCCCGAAGAACCCCTCCTTGGAGATTTCCCGCTCATAGGTGCCGGCCGGCATGTCGGCGTGCGCCTGGCGCGAGTGCTGGCCCTGCGCGGCGCGGACGGGAATCCAGTTGCGGGAGGAGGCCATCAGGGTTCGTCCTTGTAGATTCCGACCTCGAGCGGCCGGTCCGCGGCGATCCGCGCACGGTACATGCCCGAGGAATTGAAGCTCCAGGCCATCGCGCCGTCTGGCGCGACGGCGATCACCCCGCCCTCGCCGCCCAGCGCCGTCAGCTCGTCCTGCACGACCACGTCGCACGCCGCCTGCAGCGAAAGGCCCTTCAGTTCGACCAGGGCGCAGATCGTCCGCGCCACCGCAAGGCGGATGAAGTACTCCCCCGCGCCGGTGCACGAGACCGCCGCGGCGGCGTTCGAGGCATAGGTCCCCGCCCCGATGATCGGGGAGTCGCCGACGCGGCCGAACCGCTTGGCCGTCACCCCGCCGGTGGAAGTCCCGGCCGCGACGTTGCCGTCGGCGTCCAGCGCCACGACGCCCACCGTGCCGCGCTTGCCTTCGTCGTGCGCCAGCGCCGCGCGCGCATCGGCGCCATCAGGCGCCCAGGCCGGCCGCGGCGGGACCGGCAGGCCCTGGCGCTCCAGCTCCCGCAGGGAAAG
>JADMIO012784868.1_pt1 | contig 31452 bp, 27 predicted proteins | sample 8958161 | NCBI WGS metagenome assembly JADMIO01 (sample SAMN16585339, study PRJNA669376) | soil metagenome | isolation source: Crop rotation soil | place: USA: Cullars Rotation, Alabama | collected 2011 | reverse complement strand
CTTTCCCGACAAGGCATCGATCCGCTCGGCCAGGCTCTCCATCCGCGCTTCGAGCTGGGCAGCGTCGTCGCGCATCGCCTCGGCCATGCTGGCGGCGCGGTCCTCTAGCGCCGGCATCGCATCGTCCAGCGCGGCCAGGCGCCGGCCCAGCGCATCGCCGGCGCGCTCGGCACGGCGGGCGCTGGTCTCGAAGGCGGCGGCGCGGTCGGCGATGGTCGTCGACGTGGTCTGCAGCCTCTGGGTGGCGCGCGTTCCCATCTCCTGCAGCATGTCGGCCTGGGCCGACAGCTCGTCATGCGCGGCGAGCAATTGCGCCGAAATCCTGCCGAGATGCTGCTCCAGCAGCATCGCTTCCTCGCGCAGCATATTGGCGGTGGCGGCAAAGCGCTTCGCTTCGGTCCGGCTGTTGCGCAGCATCAGCATGGCGGCGACGCCGAGGGCGATGATCGGCCCCGACCAGGTGCCTACCAACTGGGCGATCGCCAGCGGCTGGGTGGGGAGTGCGTTCCATGCCGCCCAGCCGAACCAGCCGGTCCAGCCCGCCGCCGCCGCGATCAGCGCAAGCCGGATGACCACCCGGCCACGTGGCGTCGCCGGCGCCTCCTCATAGGCGCTCTCGTCCCAGCCGGCCATGTCGGGCGCATCGAGCAGCAGCTCGGCTCCGCCTTCGGCGGTTGCGGCTTCGGCCACGGCTTCCGCCGGCTCCAGTTCCTCCTCGGCGGGTCTCCCGCGCCTGAGGCCAATGATGCGTCCCCCATTCATGGTGAATACCCTATCATCTTTTCCGCGAGTGGAAACGCGCATTTGCAACCGAAACTTAACGACGCTGACGCTAGAAGGGCGCAATGTCGCACGATCCTGGTTCCATCGATGCCGCCCTTGCCGCCGCGATCGGCAATGATTCGGCGCTGATCGCGGAGCTGCGCGGGGCCTTTGTGGACAGCGCCGCCAGCCTCATCGACCTGCTCGCGCGCGCTCGTTGCGACGCCAACTGGGCGCTCGCCGCCCGGCGTCTCAAGGGCCTGGCTGCCAGCTTCGGCGCCACCAACATGATGGCGCTGGCCGACGAGGCCGCCCGTGCCGTGCCCGGTGATCCCGACATCATGCGCCGGCTGCGGTCCCAGCTCGCACTGTTCCAGGCAGGCTAAGTCGCTTGCATTGGCGGCCCCGGGTTGCGATGATGCAGCCCATCTGGTCGCTATAGGTCTTTCATCCTGCCCATGCCGCTCGCGGCTCTCATCTCAGCCGGGGTACCGGCCGTGGACGGCGGCGGCGCTGTCTCCGCCGTGGACGGCGGCGCTGGTGTATCCGCCGCGAGCGGCGGCAGGGGCCTGCGCGCGACCCTGCATTTCGCCGGCCAGACGTTGATCGAATATCAGGCGCGCCAGGCGCATGCGGCCGGCGCCTCGCCGATCGTGGTGATGGTCGGCGCGGTCGTGCCGATGCTGTCGCGGGCGATCGACAATCTCGGCCGCGACGGGATAGAACTGGTGCTTGCCCGCGACATATTGACCCTTCGCCGCCAATTGCCCGCCGATCATGACGTGCTGCTGGTCGCCGACGGCATGGTGGTGGCTCAGCCCCTGTTCGATTCGCTGGCCGCCACCGCCGCGCCTGCGGTGCTGGTCACCGCCGACAGCGCCACGTCGGCCGCGCTCGAGCGGGTGGACGCCAATTTCCGCTGGGGCGGGCTGGTCAAGCTGGCGCCTGCGCAGATCTTCGACACGCTCGACATGATCGGCGACTGGGACCTGCAATCGACATTGCTGCGGCGCGCGATCCAGTCCGGCGCGGTCCGCGTCGCCGCGCCCGACACCGCCATGGTCGACGGGCTGATCGCGATCGCCGACAGCCAGAAGACGGCAGACGCCATCGCCGAGGCGACGCTCGCGGCACACGCCGTACAGCATGGCGATGTCGGCCCGGTCGAGCGCTACATATTGGGGCCCGCCGCGGGACTGTTCGCGCCCTGGCTGATGCGCCAGCATGTCCCGGACAGCCAGATGGAGATCGGCGCCATTGCGGCCGCCGTCATCGGCCTGCTCGCGGTCGAGCTCAACTGGAAGGGGATCGCGCTGCCGCTGTTCCTGCTGGCCTGCCTGCTGTCGATGATCGCCTCGCGCCTGCGCGCAATCGCCCGGCGCGCTTCGGGTCACGGCAAGCTTCCATGGATCCGGCCTGCGCTGACCCTGCTCGGCATCGCGCTGATCGGCGGCATGACCGTCGAGATCAAGGTCAGCGGCTGGATGGGCGGCGTCTATCTGGGCTTGATGCTGGGGCTCGTCGAATGGGCGATCGATGCCGGCCGGGCGGAGGGCGCCCGCAACCTGCCGCTCTGCACGATCGGGACTGCGGTCACCCTGCTGCTGCCTTTCCAGCTGCTGGGCCTGGTCCATATAGGCCTTGCCCTCGCCATTCTCTACGCCATGGCATCGCTGACCGTGATCACCGCGGGACCCCGGCAAAACTAAACGATTCTCGGTTTATCCGCTTTTAACGACACCATGATTATGCTGCCGCGATGGACGTCCGTCTGCCTTGGCCGATGCTTTCGCGCCGGATCGGTTGCGCATGAGTGCCGTGATTCACGCCGTGCTGGATGGCGAGGACAGGCTGCTGTCCGACGATCCGCGTCTGGCGGAGCTGCACCGCCGTCTGGGCGGGGCCGCGGGTTCGCCCGTCCGGGTGGCGCAGATCGCAGCGCTGGGCCGCGCGGTGCGGCGGCTGGGGCGGATGGTGATCCGCCCGGTGACGCTGTCGACCGCCGATGCCGAAATTGCCATGTGGGTCCGCGCCCAGCCCCTGGGAGACAATGTCCGGTTGACCCTGTTCGACTGGACCGAAGAGCTGAGCGGGGCGGCTGTGGATGATCCGGGGCATGGTGCGGCGGAACGGGAAGCCGAGGCGGCACGCGACGCGGCGGTCGCGCCCGAAATCCGGTCGTCCCCGGCCTGGAGCTGGCGTGTCGATGCGGCGTTCCGCCTGCTCGATGTTTCGGGGCCGGCGCCGCTCCCGAGCTACGGCACCGCGCTGACCCGCTGGCTGGCGCTCGAGGTCGACGAGGACGGCGTCATGCCGCTGCTCGTCGGCGTCGCCGCCCGCGCAGCCTTCACCGACCAGCCGGCACGCCTGGTCAGCGATCTCGACGCGCCGCTTCTGCTGGCGGGCAGGCCGATCGACATTGACGGCCGGTTCGTCGGCTATCGCGGGACGCTGAAGCGTCTGGAGCCGGGGAGGATCGACGAAGCGGAGCCGCAGCAGATCCCCGCGCCCGTGCCCGAGCTGGAGCCCGTGCCCGAAATGGCGGCGCCCATCCCCAGCTCCACGCTGGACAATGCGCTCCGCCGCCCGCTCGGCCGGATCATCGCCAATGCCGACACCATCAGCGCCCGCCTGGAAGGGCCGCTGCGCCGCGACTATGCGGGCTATGCTTCCGACATTGCCGTCGCCGGCCGGCATCTGATGGCGCTGGTCGACGACCTCGCCGATCTCCGCGCGATCGAGCGGCCGAACTTTACCGTCGTCCGCGAGCAGGTCGACCTTTCCGACGTCGCGCGCCGCGCCGGCGGGTTGCTGGCGGTCAAGGCGGCGGACCGCAAGATCGCGCTCGATCTGCCGGCAAACGGCGATCCCCTGATAGCCGCGGCGGAATTTCGCCGGGTGCTGCAGATATTGGTCAACCTGATCGGCAATGCCGTGCGCTATTCGCCAGAGGGCTCGCAGGTCTGGGTGCGCGGCGAGATCGTCGGCGACAGCGTTACCATCACCGTCGCCGACCAGGGCCGGGGCATCGCGCCCGAAGACCAGGCGCGCATCTTCGACAAGTTCGAGCGTCTCGGCCGCCGCGATTCGGGCGGCAGCGGCCTCGGCCTCTATATTTCGCGCCGGCTCGCCCGGGCGATGGGCGGCGACATCGTCATCGACAGCGCGCCGGGGCAGGGCGCCCGCTTCACCCTCAGCCTGCCGGCCTGGAAAGCGGACGCCTGAAGCGGCTTCAGCGCTTGCTCACCGGCACATAGTCGCGCTGCGTCGGCCCGGTGTAGAGCTGGCGCGGACGGCCGATCTTCTGGGCGGGGTCTGAAATCATCTCGTTCCACTGTGCTACCCAGCCGACGGTGCGGGCAAGGGCGAAAAGCACGGTGAACATGTCGGTCGGGAAGCCGATCGCCGACAGGATCACGCCCGAATAGAAGTCGACATTGGGGTAAAGCTTCTTGTCGATGAAATACTGGTCCTTGAGCGCGATCTGCTCGAGCTCGCGGGCGGTGTCGAGCACCGGGTCGTTGATGCCGAGCTTGTCGAGCACCTCGGTTGCCGCCTTGGACAGCACCTTCGCGCGCGGGTCGAAATTCTTGTAGACGCGGTGGCCGAAGCCCATCAGCCGGAAGGGGTCGTCCTTGTTCTTGGCGCGGGCGATATATTCGGGGATACGGTCGGGCGTGCCGATCTCGCGCAGCATGTTGAGCGCCGCCTCGTTGGCGCCGCCATGCGCCGGGCCCCAGAGGCAGGCGATGCCCGCGGCGATGCAGGCGAAGGGATTGGCGCCCGACGATCCTGCCAGGCGCACGGTCGAGGTCGAGGCGTTCTGCTCATGGTCGGCGTGGAGGATGAAGATCTTGTCCATCGCGCTGACGACCACCGGGTCGACCTCATATTCCTCTGCTGGCACACCGAAGGTCATGCGCAGGAAATTGGCGGTGTAGCTGAGGTCGTTCTTGGGATAGAGGAAGGGCTGGCCCATGCTGTACTTGTACGCCATCGCCGCGATCGTCGGCATCTTGGCGATCAGCCGGTGGCTGGCGATCATCCGCTGCTTCGGGTCCGAAATGTCGGTCGAGTCATGGTAGAAGGCGCTGAGCGCGCCGACGACGCCGCACATGATCGCCATCGGGTGGGCATCGCGGCGGAAGCCGTTGAAGAAGCTCGCCAGCTGCTCATGCACCATGGTGTGGCGGCTGATCGTATAGGTGAACTTGTCGAGCGCCTCCTTGCCCGGCAGCTCGCCATTGAGCAGCAGATAGGCGACTTCCATGAAGGAGGACTGCTCGGCCAGCTGCTCGATCGGATAGCCGCGGTGGAGCAATATGCCCTCTTCGCCGTCGATATAGGTGAGGGCGGAATCGCAGGACGCGGTGCTGGTGAAGCCGGGGTCGTAGGTGAACATGCCGGTTTCCGCGTAGAGCTTGCGGATGTCGATCACCTGCGGGCCGACGCTGCCGTCGATCACCTTGTAATCATGGGTGGCGCCGCCGACTTTCAGGCTGGCCGTGGATTCCCCCATATTGCTACTCCTCTATGTCCGCATCATGCCCGGGCCATCGCCCCGGCATCCGCAAGTCTCAAAAGCGTCTCGTCTTTTCCGATCAGGAACAGGACGTCGAATATGCCGGGCGAGGTCGTCCGCCCCGTCAGCGCCGCGCGCAGGGGCTGGGCCACCTTGCCTAGACCGATACCGGCATCCTCCGCGACGACACGCACCGCGGCCTCGATCGCCCCTACTGTCCAGTCCGCGATGTCGGCCAGGGCCTCGCCGGTCTTCGCCAGCAGCGCCTGCGCGTCACCGTCTAGCAGAGCACGCGCCTTGTCGTCAAAATCAAGCGGCCGCTCGGCGAACAGGAATGCGGCGCCGTCGGCGAGCTCCACCAGCGTGCGGGCGCGGGGCTTCAATGACGGCATGGCAGCGGTAAGCAGCGCGAGCGCCTCGGGCCCTTCCTGCCCCATGCGCTGCGCCACCAGGGCCGCCAGCCGGGCATCGTCGGCCTCGCGGATATAGTGGGCGTTGACGTTCTCGAGCTTCTTCAAGTCGAAGCGCGAGGGCGAGCGGCCGACCCCGTCGATGTCGAACAGTTGGACGGCGCGGTCGCGGTCGATGATCTCCTCGTCGCCATGGCCCCAGCCCAGGCGGAGAAGGTAATTGACCACCGCCTCGGGCAGCATCCCCATCTCGTCGCGATAGGCGTCGACGCCGAGCGCGCCGTGCCGCTTCGACAGTTTCGATCCGTCGGCACCGTGGATCAGCGGGATATGGGCATAGACCGGCTCATGCCAGTCCAGCGCGCGGATGATCGCCAGCTGGCGGAAGGCATTGTTGAGATGGTCGTCGCCGCGGATGACGTGGGTGACGCCCATGTCATGATCATCGACCACCACCGCCAGCATGTAGGTGGGTGTGCCGTCGGAGCGCAGCAGCACCATGTCGTCGAGCTCGGCATTCTGGACGACGACGCGGCCCTGGACCGCATCCTCGATCACCGTCTCGCCGGTCTGCGGCGCCTTAAGCCGGACGACGAAGGGCGCCCCCGCCGGCGCATCCTCGGCCGGGCGGTCGCGCCAGCGGCCGTCATAGCGCATCGGCTGCCTCGCCGCCCGCTGGGCTTCGCGCAGCGCCGCCAGCTCCTCGGCGGTCGCGTAGCAGCGATAGGCATGACCGGCGGCGAGCAGCATTTCGGCGACCTCGGCATGGCGGCCGGCGCGGTCATATTGGAAGACCGCGGGCTCGTCGCTCTCCAGGCCAAGCCATGTCAGGCCGTCGAAAATCGCGTCGATCGCGGCGTCGGTGGAGCGCGCGCGGTCGGTATCCTCGATCCGCACCAGATATTTGCCGCCGTGATGGCGGGCGAACAGCCAGTTGAACAGCGCCGTGCGCGCGCCGCCGATATGGAGATAGCCCGTCGGCGAGGGCGCGAAGCGGGTGACGACGGGCCTGGAATCGCCGGTCATGCCGGCACTCGACAAAAGCGGTTAAGGCGCTGACAAGAAGGCATGGGACGCATAGGCGGGGGTGCCCCTAGCATGGGTTTGAGGCCACTACAAACGGCTTGGTTTGTAGGGGTTTGGGAACGTCTGAAGCGGACGCCCGCCGCGCTCGAAGCCTGGCTGGAGACAGAGCGCGACCAGCTGCCTTTGTGGTTGCCGGTCGCGGTCGCCAGCGGCATCGGCGCCTGGTTCGCCCTGCCCGATCCGGCCGCCTGGCTGGCGCTGATCTGCGGCGCGCTGGGGCTGGCGGCGGTGGCGGCGATGATTCCGGGCGGCGGGCGGATCGGCGCCGTGATCGGCGGCGGAGGATTGAGCGTCGCCGCCGGCTGCCTGCTGATCTGGGGCACCGCCGTTGCCTTCGGCACCAGGCCGATCGAGCGGCCGATCTACGGCCTCTTCACCGGCCGGGTCCAGGCGGTCGAGCGAATCGCCGCGCGCGACCAGGTGCGGCTCCGCCTGAGGCTGGCGGACCGCCCCGATATGCCCGGGCCGATCCGCGTGAATGTCGCCAGCAAGGACCTCATTCCCGGCATCGCCAGGGGCACGGTGGTGGAGGTGCGCGCCCGGCTGGTGCCGCCGCCCGGGGCGGACATCCCCGGCGCCTATGATTTCGCGCCGGTCGCCTATTTCGGTGGCCTCAGCGCCACCGGCAAGGCCTTGCCCCCGCTCAGGATCGTCTCGGGCGCGGGCGGGCAGGGCAAGGGCATCAGGGAACGGCTCGGCGCCTATATCCACACCCGCCTGTCCGGCCCGCCCGCCACCATCGCGGTGACCCTCGCCAATGGCGACCAGGGCGAGATCAGCCAGGAGGATGCCGACGCGATGCGGCGGAGCGGCCTTGCCCATCTGCTGTCGATCAGCGGCCTCCATGTCACTGCTTTGATCGGCGCGGTCTTCTTCCTGGTGCTGAAGCTGCTGGCGCTGAGCCGCCGGCTCGCCCTCGACTGGCCGCTGATGCTGATCGCGGCGGCGGCGGGCGCGCTCGCCGGCATCGGCTACACGCTGCTGACCGGATCGCAGGTGCCGACCGTGCGCTCGGTCATCTCGGCGATCCTCGTGCTCGGCGCGCTGGCGATGGGGCGCGAGGCGCTGACCCTGCGGCTGATCGCGGCGGGCGCGCTGTTCGTCATGATCTTCTGGCCCGACGCGGTCGTTGGCCCCAGCTTCCAGCTGAGCTTCGCCGCCGTGGTCGCCATCGTCGCGCTGCACGAGGCGCCCGGTATCCGGCGCCTGCTCGCCAGAAGGGATGAGAGCTGGGTCCGCCGATTGGGGCGGGAGCTGCTGTCGCTGCTCCTCACCGGCATCGCTGTCGAGGCCGCGCTGGCGCCGATCGCGCTCTATCACTTCCATCGCTCCGGCATTTACGGCGCGCTCGCCAACCTTGTCGCCATTCCCTTGAGCACCTTCGTGATCATGCCGGCGGAGGCGGCAGCGCTGCTGCTCGATACCGTCCATCTCGGCGCGCCTTTCTGGTGGCTGACCGGCAAGGCGATTACGTTGCTGCTGTGGGTCGCCCATTTCGTCGCCAGCCGGCCGGGCGCGGTGACCCTGATCCCGCTCTTTCCGACGCTCGCCTACCTCGCCTGCCTGTTCGGCATGCTTTGGATGGCGCTGTGGCGGAGCCGGGCGAGATGGCTGGGGCTGACAGCGCTCGTTGCGGGTCTCGCTTTCATGCTGACGTCGCCCCCGCCGGACCTGCTGGTGACGGGCGACGGCCGCCATGTCGCCGCGCGGACGGACAGCGGAAGCCTGGCAATCCTGCGCGGCCGCGCCGGCGACTATGTCCGCGACATGCTGTCGGAGAGCGCGGGCTATGAGGGCGAGCTCCCCGCCTTCGAGGACCTGCCGACCGCCCAGTGCAACGACGACCTCTGCAGGCTCGACCGCACCATTGACGGCCGCCACTACAGCCTGCTGGCGACACGCGGATCGGTCAGCCTGCCGGTCGCCGATCTGGTGCGCGACTGCGCGGCGGTCGACGTGGTCGTCAGCGACCGCCGCCTGCCCCGCGACTGCAACCCGCGCTGGTTGAAGCTGGACCGGGCAAGCCTGGCGCGAAGCGGCGGCATCGCGCTCTATTGGCGGACGGGGAAGGTCCGCACCGTCCGCTCAGCCGCCGAGGCCCATCCATGGATGAGCAGGCCGGATTCGGCTGTAGGAAATCGACCTGCTATTCCCTTCGACAGGCTCAGGACGCAGCCTGCAAATACAGGTGGAATGCAGGCATCGACGCCTTAATTATACCTCCGCAGCAGCCCCGCCAGCTTGCCTTGGATGCTGACCTGGCGCGGATCGTAGATCTGAGCCTCATAGGCGCTGTTGGCCGGGTCGAGCCGGATCCTGGAGCCTTCGTGGCGGAAATATTTGAGCGTTGCTTCTTCATTGTCGATCAGCGCGACGACGATCTGGCCGTCGCGGGCGACATCGGTGCGCTGGACCAGGGCATAGTCGCCGTCGAAAATGCCGGCCTCGATCATCGAATCGCCCGACACCTCGAGCGCATAATGCTCGCCCGAGCCGAGCAGGGCGGCGGGGACCGGCAGCATCGCGCTGGTTTCCATCGCCTCGATCGGCATGCCGGCGGCGATGCGGCCGTGCAGCGGGATTTCGACGACGTCGTTGGCGGCGGTGGGCGCGCGGTAGGGCACCTTGGGCATCGCCACGACATTGGATGCGCGGGCCGTCTTCATGCCCTCGGGAATTTTGAGCACCTCGAGCGCCCGCGCCCGGTTGGGCAGGCGGCGGAGGAAACCCCGTTCCTCGAGCGCGCTGATCAGGCGGTGGATGCCCGACTTGGACTTGAGGTCCAGCGCCTCCTTCATCTCCTCGAAGGAGGGCGAGATACCGCCGGCCTCCAGCCTTTCCTGGATGAAGTGGAGCAGTTCCTGTTGCTTCGACGTCAGCATGACATGGTCCCCGGCTGTGGAACGGACGGGGAACATTTAGGCAACGATGAGAACATCGTCAAGAAAATTTAAAAGGGCAGCACCTCGACGGGCTCTCCGACCCCCAGCGCCGGGCTCCGCGCCGGGCGGATGGCGAGGGCGTTGGCCTCGGCCAGCGCCAGCGTCGCGGCGCTGTCGCTGGGGCCGATCGGCGCCGCCTTGCCGTCGGCGACTCGCACCCGGACGAAATCGTCGCGCCCGCCGACCGCTGGAAACGCCGCGCCGGCAACCGCCGGTACGGCGTGGGGCAGGGGATCGGTGCTGCCGGCCAGGTGCCGTACGAGGGGCAGCGCGAACAGCATGGCGGTGACGAAGGTCGACACCGGATTGCCCGGAAGGCCGAGAAAAGCGGCGCCGCCGATGCGGCCGGCGATCAGCGGTTTTCCCGGGCGCAGGGCGATCTTCCAGAAATCGGTGGTGCCACCCGCCGCGGCCAGCGCCGGGCGCATCAGGTCATGGTCGCCGACCGAGGCGCCGCCGGTGGTGATGACGATGTCGGCGCCGCTGGCCTGACGCAGCGCATCGGTGTGCGCGTCGAGGTCGTCGGGGACGAGCCCGAGCTCAACGATCTCTGCCGGCAGGTCTCGCAGCATGCCGGCCAGCATGACGGCGTTGGATGCGGGCAGCTTGCCCGCCGGCACCGCCAGCCCGGGCTCGATCAGCTCGCTGCCGGAGGAGACGAGCGCGACCCGGACCTTGCGGCGCACCGGCAAACTGCCGTGGCCGGCAAGCGCGGCGACCGCGATCTGGGTGGCGCCGAGCCGGGTGCCGCGCGCCAGCACGGTGGCGCCCTCGGCGAAGTCATAACCGCGCAGGCGGACATTCTGCCCGGCCCAGGTCACGCCATCGCCGGTCAGCGTCAGCGTGTCGCCGTCCCGCTCGACATCCTCCTGGATGACGATCGCGTCGGCGCCCTCGGGCAGCGGCGCGCCGGTGAAGATCCGCACGGCCTCGTCCGCGCCGATGCGGGCCGGCGGCAGTCCGCCGGCGACGCTCGTGGCGGTGACGGTCCATGGCCCGTCCTTGTCGGCGAAGCGGATGGCATAGCCGTCCATGCTCGAGAGGTCGGCCCAGGGCTGGTCGCGCAGCGAGACGACATCCTCGACCAGCCAGCGCCCGGCGGCATCGAGCAGCGCCGCCTGTTCGCGCTCCACCGGCTCGGCCAGCGCCAATATCCGCGCCCGCGCCTCGTCGACCGTCAGCAGGGTCATGCGGTCCAGTCGCCCGATTTGCCGCCACGCTTTTCGATAAGACGGATGCTGCCGATGACCATCGCCTTGTCGACGGCCTTGGCCATGTCATAAACGGTGAGGAGCGCGGCCGAGACGGCGGTCAGCGCTTCCATCTCAACTCCTGTCTGGCCGCTGGTCCGTGCCGTCGCGGTGCAGGCGACGCCGCCCGCATCCACGTCCAGAGCGACCTCGACCGACGACAGGGCGATGGGATGGCAGAGGGGAATCAACTCGGACGTGCGCTTCGCGGCCATGATGCCGGCGATTCGCGCGACGGCGAGCACATCGCCCTTGGCAACGCTGCCGGCAGCGATCGCCTCGCGCGCGGCGGCGCTCATGTCGATGCGGCCGGCCGCGACGGCGACGCGCGCCGTCACCGCCTTGCCCGATACGTCGACCATGCGCGCCGCGCCGCTCTCGTCGATATGGGTAAGCCGCGTCATGCCGCCAGTCCAAGCAGGTTGCGGGTCGCCGCCTCGACATCGGCCTGCCGCATCAACGCTTCACCCACCAGGAAGCAGCGCACCCCGCGTTCCGCCATGGCGGCAAGGTCGGCGGGGCCGGTCAATCCGCTCTCGGCGACGAAGGTGCAGCCCGGGGGTGCGCGGTCGACCAGTTCATAGGTTATGGCAAGATCGATCGTGAAGTCCTTGAGGTTACGATTATTGACGCCGATCAGCCGCGACTTGAGCCTGAGCGCCCGATCCAGCTCGGCCGCGTCATGCACCTCGACCAGGCAATCCATGCCGAGGCCAATCGCGGCCGCCTCGATCTCCGCCATTTCGGCATCTTCCAGCGCCGCGACGATGATCAATATCGCATCGGCGCCGATCGACCGCGCCTCCAGCACCTGCCAGGGATCGACCATGAAGTCCTTGCGCAGCACCGGGATCGATACCGCCGCGCGCGCCGCCACCAGATACGCGTCCGATCCCTGGAAATAGGGCTCGTCGGTCAGCACCGACAGGCAGGCGGCGCCGCCGGCCTGATAGGCGCGCGCATGGGCCGGCGGGTCGAAATCGGCGCGGATCAGGCCCTTGGACGGGCTCGCCTTCTTGACCTCGGCGATCAGGCCGAATCCGGTCGCCGCCGCCCGGTCGAGCGCGGCGCGAAAGCCGCGCGGCGGGCTCTGCCCGGCGGCGCGCGCCTCCAGCTCGGCGAGGCTGACCGCGGCCTTTCGCGCCGCCACATGCGCGCGCTTCACCGCGCAGATTTCCGCCAGCTTGTCGGTCATCGATAGGCGATCCAGCAGTCGAGCAGGGTGTTGGCGAGGCCCTTGTCGATGGCCTCCGCTGCTTCCTCGACCCCCTCGGTCAGGCTGTCAACCGCGCCCGCTATCTCCAGCGCCGCCGCGGCGTTGAACAGCACCGCGTCGCGATAGGCGCCTTCTTCGCCCTGGAGCAGGCGGCGGAGCGCGGCGGCGTTGTGGGCCGCATCGCCGCCGCGGATCGCGCTGAGCGGGTGCGAGGGCAGGCCGGCATCGCTTGCGTCGATGCTGCGGAAGCTGACGTCATGGCCGCCGACATCGGCGACATGGTTGACACCGGCCAGCGACAATTCGTCGAGCCCCTCGTCGCCCGAGACGATCATCGAGCGCTCGGTGCCCAGCATCGCCAGCGCCTCGGCATAGATGGGCACATAGTCGGGCCGGGCGATGCCGACGAGCTGGCGGCCGACCCGCGCCGGATTGGCGAGCGGTCCCATCAGGTTGAAGATCGTCCGCCGCCCGATCGCGCGGCGGATCGGCATGATCCGGACGATCGCGGGGTGATGGGCGGCGGCGTTCAAAAAGCAGATGCCGATATCGGCGAGGCTTCGCTCGGCGGTCGCGGCGGCGCGGCCCATGTCGAGGCCCAGCGCCTCCAGCGTGTCGGTGGCGCCGGCCCTGGACGATGCGGCGCGGTTGCCATGCTTGGCGACCGGCACGCCCGAGGCGGCGACGACGATGGCGACCGCGGTCGAGATGTTGAGCGTATGGTGGCCGTCGCCGCCGGTGCCGCAGACGTCGATCGCGCCGGCGGGCGCCTGGATGGGGATCAGCCTTTCGCGCATCGCCGTGGCGGCGGCGGCGATCTCGATCGCGGTCTCGCCCCGGTCGGACAGGCCGATGAGGAAGGCCTTGATCTCCTCCTCGCCGACGGTGCCGTCGAGCAGCGCCGCGAAGGCAGCGTCCGCCTCGTCGCGGGCGAGCGGGCTACCGGTATCGGGCAGGCCGGTCACGCGGCCTCCTGCTTCCTCGCCTTGGGGGTGAGGCCGGCCAGCTTCATGAAATTGGCGAGCATCGCATGGCCATGCTCGGTGGCGATGCTCTCCGGGTGGAACTGCACCCCATGGATCGGCAGCGTCGCGTGGCGGAATGCCATCACCGCCTCGTCGTCGCTGGTGGCGTTGACGATGAGGTCGGCGGGAATGTCCTCAACGATCAGCGAATGATAGCGGGTGGCGATGAAGGGCGAGGGGATGCCCGCGAACAGCCCTGTTCCGTCATGGCTCACGGGCGATGTCTTGCCGTGCATCAGATGCCCGCGCACCACCCGTCCGCCGAAATGCTGGCCGATTGCCTGATGGCCCAGGCACACCCCGAGCAGAGGCAGCCTGGCGTCCGCGGCGGCCGCGACCAGGTCCAGGCTGATGCCCGCTTCATTGGGGGTGCACGGCCCTGGCGAGATCAGGAAAGCCTTCGCCCCGGACGAGATCGCCTGCCCGGCCGATATCTGGTCGTTGCGCACGACCTCGACCTCGGCGCCCAGCTCCATCAGGTAATGGACCAGGTTCCAGGTGAAGCTGTCGTAATTGTCGATGACCAGGATCATGGGGTCGCTCTTAGGGGCAGACGCCTGGGATATCCAGAGAGCCCGGCTCGCCTCCTGCTTCGAAGTTCGGCTTGATGTCGTCGGGCGGGAGTGGAGTTGGCGAAGCGAGCGCGGCCTCGTCGAAGCCACGCAGCGTCGGCAGATCGATGGCGCCTGCTTCGTTCAGTCCGGCCATCATTTCGTGGACCGCTGCCAACGCCTCGCTCTTATAGATTTTGCGCATTGCCATTCACTCCGAACAGCCTCTTTTATGGGGATTATTGCACCCGTCGCCACAACAAAAGGACTTGCTTCGGGCCGCCGCACGGACGACTGTTCGGCGCATAGGATGAACGGGAGAGCGGAAGATGGCCGGCGACTGGACGAAGCAGGAAGATATCAGCAGCGCGCGCGTGCGGCGCGCCATCGCTTTCGGCGATACGCTGGCAGATGTCGTCAACGGCAAGAATGAGGAAGGCTTCGACGCCATGCTGCCCTTGATCGATGCCGAGCGCTTCCGCAGGCGCGGCAATGAGCGCGACTATGAGATGGACTGGCCGACCTATCGCGGGATGTGCGAGCAGTGGAAGGGGACCAACGGGCTCTACGAAAAGGAGCTGTTCCGGGCGACCGAGGCCGGCAATGTCGTCTATCTCGACCTCAACGAGCGCTCGGTCTCACCCGAAGGCGAGGAAAGCACGCTGCGCTCGATCTCGATCTATCACTTCGACGATGCCGACCGCATCTACGGGGTCGATGTCTGCATGGGGTTCCACCACCCGCAGGCCTGGGGGCGGGAAAGCTGACAATCTTGGAGGTAGTGCACTTGAGCCCAGACGATTAAATCAATTGGCCTGTCAGCGAATTACGAAGGAATGGTGGGCAAGAGCTGATCGGGGTTTGAAACTTCGAATAGCCCACCCCTGATCCTGTTGATGATATCTGCGTCGATGCACCGCTTGGGCAGGATGATAAAAATCCGCTCAGCAGGATACAGCAAGATCGCTTGGTCGGACTCAGACCATTTATAGAGGTAGTCGAAAGGAATTTGTCCTTGCTCCAATGGCGACGCGTAGCGCAGCAGTGTGTCTTCAACGGTATAGTCCGTGGCCATTCGCATTCGGCGGTTTGAATTGAACTGGCGGCGGGTGCTGCGGGGTATGAGCAAGTAAGCAGCGCCCAGGCATGTGGCGACGAACAGCAAATAGGCAAATGCCCCGATCAGCGCGCCCAGCAGCAGTGAAGACCATGAAAATTCATAGTCGGGCTGGAAAACCACAGCGCCGAAGAGGCTCCAAAATCCCAGCAGCAGTACCCGAATTCCTGCTCGGCGTTTGATCGTTGTCCAGAAATGCGCGCGATTTGCGGCTACATAATCGGCAAGTGTCAGTTGGACAGTGAACTGATCGCTCACTGCCCAAACCCCGCTTCCCGAGCCAGCTTTACCGCCTCCTGCGCCGCAGTCACCAGTGCCCCGGCCTTGGCCTCGCACTCCCGCTGCTCATAATCCGGGTCGCTGTCCGCCACGATTCCCGCGCCTGCCTGGACATGCATGACGCCGTCCTTCAGCACCGCGGTCCTGAGCACAATGCAGCTGTCCATATTCCCATTGGGCGAGAAATAGCCGACGCAGCCGGCATAGGCGCCGCGGGTTTCGGGCTCCAGTTCGGCGATGATCTGGCAGGCGCGGACCTTGGGCGCGCCGGAGACGGTGCCGGCCGGGAAGCCCGCGAACAGCGCGTCGAGCGCGTCCTTGTCCTCGGCCAGCCGGCCGACGACGTTGGAGACGATGTGCATGACGTGGCTGTAGAACTCGACCGTATAGCTGTCGGTCACCAGCACGCTGCCGGCGGTGGCGACGCGGCCGACATCGTTGCGGCCGAGGTCGAGCAGCATCAGATGCTCGGCCCGTTCCTTGGGATCGGCGAGCAGCGAGTCGCGGTTCTCCGCGTCCTCGGCGGCGGTCTTGCCGCGCGGGCGGGTGCCGGCGATCGGGCGGATCGTCACCTCGCCGTCGCGGGCGCGCACCAGTATCTCGGGGCTCGAGCCGATGATCGCGAAGCCGGGCAGGTCGAGATAGTATAGGAAGGGCGAGGGGTTGATCCGGCGGAGCGCGCGATAGAGCGCCAGCGGCGGCAAAGTGAAGGGCGCGGTGAAGCGCTGCGCCAGCACCACCTGGAAGATGTCGCCGGCGACGATATAGTCCTTGGCCCTCAGCACCATCTCGGCATAGCGGCTTGCCGGCATCGCCGGCGTCACCACCACCTCGGGCAGGCCTTCGCCGCCCGGCCGCTCGGCCGGCGCGGGCAGCGCCAGTCGTGCGGCCGCCGCGTCGATGCGGTCGAGGGCGGCATCGATGCGCTGGTCTGTGTCGCTATGCCCCTCCACCATTTGCTGCGCAAATGGTCCCCCTCCCCGAGACAAGCTCGGGGAGGAACTGGGCCACACCGGCGCGACCAGGAACAGCGCGTCCGCCAGCCGGTCGAATATGCCGATCAGCGAGGGCCGGACGAACAGCATGTCGGGGAGGTCGAGCGGATTGGGCGCCGGCCGCGCCAGCGTCTCGACCAGGCCGATCGTCTCATAGCCGAAATAGCCGACCAGGCAGGACAATGCCGGCGGCAGGGCCGGGTCCATCTCCGCCCGGCATTCGGCCACCAGCGCCCGCAGGGCCGCGAGCGCGCCGCCTTCCTCGGCGACGAAGGCCTCACGGTCGGTCTGCCAGTCGCGATTGATCTCCGCCCGGTCGCCGCGTGCCCGGAACACCAGGTCGGGGGCCAGGCCGATCAGGCTGTAGCGGCCGCGCACCGCGCCGCCCTCGACCGATTCGAGCAGATAGTCGCCGCGCCCCGGCTCCATCAGCTTCAGCGCCGCCGAGATCGGCGTGTCGGTATCGGCGATCTGCCGCCGCCAGATCAAAGCCGGCCGGCCCGCGGCGAGCGCGGCCCGGGCATCGATCATCGCGCCGCCAATCCCATCTGGACCGTCGGCGCGCGCGTCGTGATGCGGGTTGTCAGCCACCGGACCCGGAGCGCATCAGCTCCGCCTTCGTCCTGGCGATCTGGTCGGGATAGGTCTTGAGCTTCATCTCCTTCTCGATCGCCTTTTCGAGCTGGTCGGCATGCTCGATGCCGATCACCTTCTGCAGCTCGCCGCGCATCGATTTCACCATGTCGGGGTCGCTCCTGGCGGCGTCGCTGCGGACGATCTTGTCGAGGTGGATGACCACCCAGCCGTTATTGCCCCTGAGCTGCAGCACCTTGGTGCTGCCCAGCGGCATGGAGAAGAGCATGGCCAGCGGCGGGGTGATATTCTGCTGGCGCATGGCATTGGCGCGCTGGTCGCCGATGGTCTCGATCGGCGGCAGCTTGAGCCCGGTTTCCGCGCCGGCGGCGGCCAGGTCCTTGCCGCCATTGACCTTGGCCTGGATGGCATAGGCCATCGCCTTGGCCTTGGCGGCGGCGACATCGAGCTTGTAGCCATTGACCACCGCGTCATGGACCTTGGCGAGCGGCGCCGGGGCGGCGGCGACGACTTCGCCGACGTCGACCAGCGCGAACCGCTTGTCCTGGACGATCTGGGCCAGCACCGGGTCGCCCTGCGGGTCGGCGTCGAACCCGGCGGGGAGGATCGCCTTGACGTCGGCATCGGCGACGAAGGCGGGATTGGCGGCGCTCTTGCCGTCCTTCATCAGGAGCGGCGTGGTCACCACGGTCAGGCCGCGCGCCTTGACGATGTCGTCGAAGCTGGTCCCCTCCTGGGTCTGGTCGTCAAGCTTGCCCATATAGTCGGCGAACAGCCGCCGCGACTTGTCGGTGCCCAGCAGGGTGACGATGGCCGGCCGCGCCTGGTCGAGCGATTTGGCGGCGATGTTGGTGACCGCCGTCACCTTGGCCAGCGTCCAGCCGAGCGGGGTCTTGACCGGCCCGACCAGGGCATTGGCGGAGGCGGCGAAAATCTGGTGCGCAGCGGCGGCGCCGTCGGTCCTGGCCAGCATCGCCTCGGTCTGGTCGGCAAGTTTTGAGGTGGCGAGGCCAGCCTTCTTCGCCGCGGCGTCGAGGCTTGTCCCCTTGGCGACATCGGCGGCGATGCCGCGCGCCGCCGCCTCGGTCAGCACCACCAGCTGCTCGACGCTGCGGGTCTGCCGCGCGGCGTAATCGGCCTTGTGCTTGTTGTAATAGTCCGCGACCTCGGCATCGGTGGGCTGGCCGGCCTTGTCGAAGCTCGCGCCGTCGATGATCGCATAGCGCAATGTGCGTTGCTCGGGGACCAGATAGTCCTGGGTGTGTCGGGCATAATAAGCCGCGACCGCCTTCTCGTCGGGCGCCCCCGGCGCCACCAGCGCCGCCGAGGGAATGCCGAGCAGCCGGCCCTGGCGGGTTTCCAGCAGCAGCGAGGCATAGGGCAGGACCAGGCCGTCCGGAGCGACCTCGCCCAGCGTCGCGGCAAGCTGCAACTGTCTCGCCAGCTTCTGATTTTCGATGTCCTGGCGCAGATCCTTCTCGTTGATGCCGAGCTGCTGCAGCCTAGCCTGGAAGGCGCGGTCGTTGAAGGTGCCGCCGGCACCCTGGAAACCGGGAATGGACGCGATTTCGGCGTCGACCATGCGCTTGCTGATGGCGACGCCCTGCCTGGCGGCGAAGGCCTGCATGGTGAGGCCGCCCACCATCCGGTTCATGATGCCGTCGAGCGCGCCCTGGGCGACATATTGGGCCATGGTGAGCTGCGGGTTCTGCGCCCGTTCCTGGCGGAAGCTGGTCTGCACCCGGTCGGTCAGCTCGGTGGCGCCGATGGTGCGGCCGCCGATCCGCGCAACCGTGTCCCCGCCGCCGCTCGCCAGCCGGCCGACGCCGCCCAGGCCGGTGATGTCGACCCCCGCGAACGAGAGCACGATCAGCCCGAACAATATGGCCATGACCGCAATGCCGATCTTCGAATCGATGAAGCGGCGCAGGAAACTGATCATCGCAAGGCTTTCGCTTGGGTGGGTGCGCCGCTGTAGGATGAGTGCGGCTGTGCATCAAGAGCGGGCCGGTCCTCGCCCGGGCGCGACCGCGAAGCTGGACAAAAGCCGTTTCGCCTGCAATCGCCGCCGCCGGAACGGTCAAAGGACGAGCTATGGGCAGGCGCAAGCTGGTGGCGGGCAACTGGAAGATGAACGGCCTCAAGGCCGACCTGCCCGAGGTCGCCGCGATCGATGCCGCCGCCGCGTCCCATCCCGCGATCGAGGTCGGCCTCTGCCTGCCGGCGACGCTGATCGCCGCGGCGTCTGCCGCCGGGCGGAACATCTTCATCGGCGCCCAGGATTGTCACCAGGCGGCGAGCGGCGCCCATACCGGCTGCCTGTCGGCGGCGATGCTGGCTGAAGCGGGAGCAGGCTGGACCATCGTCGGCCACAGCGAGCGCCGTGCCGACCAGGGCGAGAGCGACGCCGACGTCGCCGCCAAGGCAGTGGCGGCGCGCGGCGCAGGCCTCAAGGTCATCCTCTGCGTCGGCGAGAGCCTGGAGGCGCGCGACGCCGGCGGCGCCGAGCAGTTGGTCGCGTCCCAGCTTCTGGCGTCGCTGCCCGCCGGGGCGGCGGCCGACTGGCTGGCGATCGCCTATGAGCCGATCTGGGCGATCGGCACCGGCCGCACACCGACCGCGGACCAGATCGCGGCGATGCACGCGGCGCTGAGGGCGGCGCTCGCCGGCCGCATCGGCGAGAGCGCGGCAGGGGCGATGCGCATCCTCTATGGCGGCTCGGTCAGCGCCGCCAATGCGGCGGAGATTTTCGCGCTGGCCGATGTCGACGGCGGCCTGGTCGGCGGCGCCAGCCTGACGGCGGAGAAATTCGCGCCGGTGATCGCGGCAGCGGGGTAATGCATCAATCCTCCCCTGAAGGGGGAGGGGGACCGGCGAAGCGGGTGGAGGGGTGTCACCGCCTGCGAATTCCGCGCCGGTGACACCCCTCCGACGTGCTTCGCACGCCAACTCCCCTTCCAGGGGAGGAATGGGTGGTCCCAAACATTGCCCCAACCCGCCATCGTCGCTATGTGCGCGGCAACGGTTCCATTCCTGACGGACATTCGATGCTTTTCACCTTCATTCTGGTCGTCCAGGCGATCATCGCGGCGGCGCTGGTCACCGTCATCCTGATGCAGCGCTCCGAAGGCGGCGGGCTCGCCGGCGGAGGCAGCCCCGCGGGCCTCATGTCGGCGCGCGGCGCGGCGGACTTCCTGACCCGCACCACCGCGATCCTCGCCACCCTGTTCGTGGGCCTGAGCGTGGTGCTCGCGGTCATCGCCTCGCTCAGCCATGCTCCGACCAAGATCGATGCCTCGCTCGTCAAGAGCAGCAGCGGCAGCCCGGCCAACCCGGTCGGCACCGGCGCCAGCGACAATCCGCTGGCCGCCGCGGCGCAAAAGACCGCCAAGCCGGGCGCCCCCGGCAACAGCACCGGCGTCCCCATCCAGCATTGAGAGGACTCCGCGGCGTTTCGGCCATTCCGAAGCGGGGCGGAAAACTATTTTCTCCACGCGCGGATTCGCGCGCTTGCCCTTGCCGGCGTTTCGGCCTTAAGCCTCTTCTCCCATGGCGCGGTATATTTTCATCACCGGCGGCGTGGTTTCCTCGCTTGGCAAAGGCCTGATGGCCGCCAGTCTCGCAGCCCTGCTGCAGGCGCGGGGCTTCAGCGTCCGCATCCGCAAGTTCGACCCCTATCTGAACGTCGATCCGGGGACGATGTCGCCCTATCAGCATGGCGAGGTCTATGTCACCGACGACGGGGCGGAGACCGACCTCGACCTCGGCCATTATGAGCGCTTCACCGGCGTCCCGACCCGCCAGTCGGACAATGTGACGCAGGGCCGCATCTACCAGACGATCATCACCAGGGAGCGGCGCGGCGACTATCTCGGCGCCACCGTCCAGGTCATCCCCCACGTCACCGACGAGATCAAGGCCTTCGCCCAGGACCAGACCGACGATGTCGACTTCGTCCTGTGCGAGATCGGCGGGACGGTCGGCGATATCGAGAGCCTGCCGTTCATGGAGGCGATCCGCCAGCTCCACAACGACCTGGAACGCAATCAGTCGATCTTCGTCCATGTCACCCTGGTGCCGTACATCGCCGCGGCCGGCGAGCTGAAGACCAAGCCGACCCAGCACAGCGTGCGCGAGCTCACTAGCCTCGGCATCCAGCCGCACATATTGCTCTGCCGCTGCGAAAAGCCGCTGCCCGACAGCGAGCGGGCCAAGATCGCCCTGTTCTGCAATGTCCGCAAGGAAGCGGTCATCCCGGCGCTCGACGCCAGCAGCATCTATGGGGTGCCGCTCCAATATCACCTCGAAGGCCTGGACGCCGAGGTGCTGCGCGCCTTCGGCATCGCCGACGCGCCCGCGCCCGACCTTTCGGCCTGGGCCGACATCATGGACCGCCAGGCCAATCCCGAAGGCGAGGTGACGATCGGCGTCGTCGGCAAATATGTCGGCCTGCCCGACGCCTATAAATCGCTGCACGAGGCGCTGGTCCATGGCGGCTTCGCCAACCGGGTGAAGGTCAACATCAAGTGGATCGACGCCGAGCTGTTCGAGAAGGGCGACGACATCGTCACCAGCCTGGAGCCGATGCACGGCATATTGGTGCCGGGCGGCTTCGGCGTGCGCGGCTCGGAGGGCAAGATCGCCAGCGTCCGCTTCGCCCGCGAGCGCGAGGTGCCCTTCTTCGGCATCTGCCTCGGCATGCAGATGGCCTGCATCGAGGGCGCCCGCAACACCGCCGGCATCGCCAACGCCTCGACCACCGAATTCGGCCCGACGCCCGAGCCGGTTGTCGGCCTCATCACCGAGTGGATGAGCGAGGAGGGGCTGCAAGAACGTCACGCCGACGGCGACATGGGCGGGACGATGCGGCTCGGCGCCTATCCGGCCAGGCTCAGCGGCAACAGCGTCGTCGCCGGCATCTACAACAGTGAGAATATCTCCGAGCGCCACCGTCACCGCTATGAGGTCAATGGCGGCTACAAGGACGTGCTGGAGAAGGGCGGCCTGATCTTCTCCGGCATGTCGCCCGACGGGACATTGCCGGAGATCGTCGAGCGGCCCGACCATCCCTGGTTCGTCGGCGTCCAGTTCCACCCCGAACTCAAGTCCAAGCCCTTCGATCCCCACCCGCTGTTCGCCAGCTTCATCGAGGCGGCAGTGAAGCAGAGCCGGCTGGTTTAGCCAATTCTGAGTCATGCTGAACTTGTTTCAGCATCCATGACGTGACGCAGCCTCACTCGAATCGCTCAACTCGAACCTCCCGGGCCATGGATGCTGAAACAAGTTCAGCATGACAGATGGCGGGGCGTGTGACTCTGATCACAGTCACATCCGGCGTTAACCTGCATTAGACACTCACCCCAGTGCCGAATCGCAATGGGGGTGAGGGACATGATGGACGCCGACGCTCTTTACGGAAAACTGCCCGAACGCAGCCTGCTGGCGACGCTGTCGCGCGAGGAGCTGGGGCAGATGCTCGCCCAGGCGCACGAGCATCGCGCGCCCAAGGGCAAGGCGCTGATCAACCAGGGCGATCCCGGCGACTTTCTGATCATCCTGCTCGAGGGGCAGGCGCGGGTGACCGTCTATTCGTCGAACGGGCGGGAGATCGTGCTCGAATATGTCGAGGCCGGCGCGGTGCTGGGCGAGATCGCCCTGCTCGACGGCGGCCTGCGCACCGCCAGCGTCATCGCCATGGAACCGGTGCGCTATCTCACCCTGACCCGGCCGATCCTGGCCAGGGTGCTGGCGGAGAACAGCGCCATCGCCATGCGGCTGATGCGCGAGCTCGCCTCGCGGCTGCGGCAAGCCAACCAGACGATCGAGACTGACCGCAGCTATGGCGCCGGCGCGCGGCTGGCGCGCTTCCTGCTGCGGCTGGTCCATGACGAGGAGGATCAGCCGACGATCAGGCTCAGCCAGACCGAGCTCAGCATGTTCGCCGGCATCGCGCGCGAGAATATCAACCGCCAGCTCGGGGTCTGGAGCCATGCCGGGCTGGTGGCGGTGGAGGGCGGCAAGATCCGCATCCTCGACCGCGCGCTTTTGGAAGAGATTGCCGAAGCGATGGAGTGATCCCCCGCCAGGCAATGGGCAGGCTGTCACCAGCGACCCATGACGGTCTGCCCTCACTATAAAGGCCGCGGCGCCAAACGCCGCGGCCTCTTTTTTATTCCACAAAAACCTCCCCCTTGATGGGGGAGGCGCGAGACTTGGGCGCTTGCGCCCTAGTCGCAGCGGTGGGGGTGATCTCTCCGCGAGCATCTCGCCCAAAGGATAGATCACCCCCACCCAACTCTCCCCCATCAAGGGGGAGGGCTTTTCAGTTACGCGGCCTTCTGGTCGTTGATCTCGACGACGTCGGCGGAAGGCGCGTTGATCGCGATCTTCTTGGGCTTCATCGCCTCGGGGACCTCGCGCACCAGGTCGACCACCAGCAGGCCGTCGGCAAGGTTGGCGCGCTCGACGCGGACGAAATCCGCGAGCTCGAAGCGGCGCTCGAAGCCGCGATTGGCGATGCCGACATGCAGGAAACGGTTGCGGTCGCCCGCTTCCTCGTCCTTCTTGCCGCGAATCTGCAGCAGATTCTGCTGGGCGACGATGTCGATCTCGTCGCTGGTGAAGCCCGCTACCGCGAGGGTGATGCGATAGCTGTCGTCGCCGGTGCGCTCGATGTTGAACGGCGGGTAATTGTCCGGCTGGCCGGCGCGCGCGCCATTTTCGAGCAGGTCGAACAGGCGGTCGAAGCCGACGGTCGAACGGCGATAGGGGGTAAGGTCGAAACGGGTCATGTCAAATCCTCCAATGGAGCGAGTTGGGTGGTTCGCGGCCCCGTAAGCGGCGGCCGCGGCGGAGATATGGGTGAGGATTCGGCGGATTCAACCATTCCTCCCCGAGCTTGTCTCGGGGAGGGGGACCATCGGCGCAGCCGATGGTGGAGGGGTAGGGGAGGCAAGAGCTGGCTGAAGGGTTGAAGCTTGGGGGGCGACCCCTCCACCACCGGACTTCGTCCGGCGGTCCCCCTCCCCGAGCGAAGCTCGGGGAGGAATCAAAAGCGCCCAGACCGTTTCCGATCCGGGCGCCCGTGGACGATTTGCTCGTCTCCCCCTTGGTACCGCGTCTACCGTTCCTCAGCCCCCGAGCTCGGAGACGGGACGGCGGTGTCCCTGAACCACGGCCATTGACCTGTGCTTCAACTGTTTTGCTACGCGGGGTTTCCCCGGCTGTCACCGCCAAATCCCGGGCTTTGGGCATTTTGGAACCGGCCTGTGTCGTTTGCGCCACAATGGTTGTTTTTTCCCGGCGGGTTGCTCAGCGGCTGCGCGGACCGTAGAGCAGGGCGGACATGATCCTCAACGCCTATGAACGGATGATCGCCCGGCGCTATCTGCTGCCCGGCAAGGGGGAGGGTTTCATCTTCCTGGTCGCCAGCATCAGCCTGGTCGCGGTGATGCTGGGGGTCGCGGCGCTGATCATCGTCATGAGCGTGATGAACGGCTTCCGCGCCGAGCTGTTCGACAAGATCACCGGATTGAACGGCCATGCGGTGCTCCAGGGCTATGGCTCGCCGAGCCGGCTGACCGACTGGCGACAGGTGCTGGCCGAGGCGAAGAAAACGCCGGGCGTCGTCACTGCGACGCCGCTGATCGAGCAGCCGCTCGCCGCCAATTTCGAGGGCCGCTACGAGGCGATCCTGCTGCGCGGCATGACCAGCGAGGATATCGCCCGCAATCCGGCGCTCAATCACAAGGTGATCGCCGGCAGCCTGGCGGACATCAGGCCGGGCAGCGGCCGGATCGCGGTCGGTTCCGCGCTGGCCGAGAATCTGGGGCTGACGCTCGGCAGCCATTTCACCGTCATCAATTTCGCCGGCCGCTCCACCCCCTTCGGTACCATGCCGCGCGAGATCAGCTATGAGGTCGGCGCGATCTTCGAGGTCGGCGTCCACGACTATGACGAGCGTTTCGCCGTACTGCCGATGCAGGATGCCCAGACGCTGCTGCTGCTCGGCGATGCGGTCGGTATGATCGAGGTGACGACGTCCGATCCCGACCGGGTGGCCGAGATATTGACGCCGCTGGCAGCCAAGATCGCCGGCCGCGCCCAGGTGACCGACTGGCGGCAATTGAACGCCTCCTTGTTCGAGGCGCTGGCGGTCGAGCGGGTGGCGATGTTCGTCATATTGTCGATCATCATCCTCGTCGCCGTCTTCAACATATTGTCGTCCCTGATCATGCTGGTCCGCGCCAAGACCCGCGACATCGCCATATTGCGGACCATGGGCGCGACCCGCGGCGGGCTTATCAAGATATTCGTCACCGTCGGCACCACCATCGGCGCGCTCGGCATGGTGGCGGGCGTGCTATTGGGCTTCTTCTTCCTCCATTTCCGCCAGCCGGTGGTCGATTTCGCTCAATATGTCACCGGCCAGCAGCTGTGGGATCCGTCGATCCGGTTCTTGAGCGAGCTGCCGTCCAAGCCGGATCCGATCGAGGTCACGATCATCTGCCTTATGGCATTGGGATTCAGCCTGCTGGCGACGCTCTATCCCGCCTTCAAGGCAGCCAGCACCGATCCGGTCCAGGTGCTGCGCTATGAATGAATTCAAATGCCCGTTCGCCCTGAGCTTGTCGAAGGGCTGTACTTCTTCTCATGAAAGGACAGGGCTTCGACAAGCTCAGCCCGAACGGGGGGTGAAGTGACCCCCATCCTCGAAACCCGGGACCTCAAGCGCAGCTTCGTCCAGGCCGATGTCGCCATCGAGGTGCTGCGCGGCATCGATCTCAGGGTCGCAGCGGGGGAGATTGTCGCGCTGCTCGGCCCCTCGGGATCGGGCAAGTCGACCCTGCTTCAGGCGGTCGGCCTGCTCGAGGGCGGGTTCGAGGGATCGATCCGCATCCAGGGGCAGGAGGCGGCCAATCTCTCCAATGACGCCCGCACCACCGTCCGCCGCGACACTTTGGGTTTCGTCTATCAGTTTCACCATCTGCTCCCCGATTTCAGCGCGGTCGAGAATGTCATCCTGCCCCAGCTCATCCGCGGCGTTTCACATGAGGACGCTCATGCCCGCGCCGCCGCGCTGCTGGGCCGGCTGGGCCTCGACCAGCGGCTGGATCATCGCCCGTCGCAGCTTTCCGGCGGCGAGCAGCAGCGGGTGGCGGTCGCCCGCGCGCTCGCCAACCGGCCGGCGCTGATCCTCGCCGACGAACCCACCGGCAATCTCGACGAGCGCACCGCCGACATCGTCTTCGCCGAATTCCTGGCGCTGGTCCGCGGCGAGGGCGCGGCGGCTCTCGTCGCGACTCACAATGAACGCATCGCCGCCAAGATGGACCGGGTGCTGCGCCTGCATGACGGGCTGCTGGAGGGAGAGCCGGCATGAGCGGGACGATCGCCGATTTCGACGCGGCGCTGCCGGACGGCAGCCGCAAGCGGCTGTCGGACTACGCCGGGCAGGTGCTGCTGGTGGTCAATGTCGCCAGCAAATGCGGTTTCACCCCCCAATATGAGGGTCTTGAGGCGCTCTACCGTCGCTACCGGGACCGGGGCTTTTCGATCCTCGCCTTTCCCTGCAACCAGTTCGGCCATCAGGAGCCGGGCGACGCCGCCGAGATCGCGAGCTTCTGCAGCCTGACCTATGACATCACCTTCCCGCTCTTCGCCAAGGTCGAGGTCAACGGCGCCGGTGCCGACCCGCTGTGGCGCTGGCTGAAGGCCGAGCGTCCCGGCCTGCTGGGGACACAGCGGATCAAGTGGAACTTCACCAAATTCCTGGTCGACCGGAAAGGCGAGGCCGTCGAACGCTATGCGCCGACGGCCAGGCCGGAAGCATTGGACAGCGCCGTCGCGGCGCTGCTCTGACCTACATTGTCAGTGCTGTCGTCATCAGGAAAGCGCCGGCGATCGCGCTGACGATCAGGCCCACGACGAAGTAGACGACGATAGCCACGACAATGGTGACGATGACATAGGCGCCCGACTTGTCGGCCGGGCTCTTCATCAGCACCGGCAGGCCCAGATACATGAGATAGAAACCGTACAGCATGGCGAGGAACACCAGTATCGCCAGCGTCGGGATGAGGGTGACGATGCCGGCCACCCATGCGGCGGTATAGCTGTAGGCGACGACCTTCAACGCTGCCACCTGGTCCTGGACGCCATTGAAGGTGGGCGCCAGCGCATTGACGACAAGGGCAACGATATAAACGCCGACCAGCCCCATGATATAGCTGAGGATGGCGAAGCCGATGATGTAGGTCGGGTTGATGGGGACCACCACGCCGAGCACGCTCCGGGTGAAGGCCAACTGGCCGATCATCGTGCAGATCGGGCCGATCGCCGCCAGCCAGATGATATATTTCATGTAGATGCTGCCGACGGTCGCCGGCTCGGCCGCGATCACCGGCCATTCGGTCTTGGGCGTCATCAGGATCGCCTTCACCCGGCCAAACAGCCCGGACGAAGCGGTTACGGGATCACCTTCGCTCATGATTGGTCCTCCCCTCTTTGGACGAAGGAGAGTGAACCATGTCCGGCGGCGAAAGACAATGATTTCCCTTTCATGAATCGCCTGGCTTGTCCAAAGTCCGGCGATGGCCTTCGCCCGCTTCGTCCCCCTGCGCGTCTTCTCCTCCTTCACCATGCTCGACGGCGCCATCGAGCCCAAGGCGATCGCCAAGCATGCGCGCCAGCTGGGATTTCCGGCGGTCGCGGTCACCGATCGCAACGGCCTCTACGGCGCCATGGCCTTCTCGAAAGCCTGCGCCGACGAAGGGGTGCAGCCGATCATCGGCGCGATGCTGTGCCTCGCCCGGCCCGACCGGCCTCAGGGGGCGCCGGCCGAGCATGACTGGCTGGCGCTCTATGCCCAGGACGAGCGCGGCTATGACAATCTCTGCGCGCTGGTCTCCGCCGCCCATCTCGACCGGCCGATCGAGGACCAGCCGCATGTCGATTTCGCCGCGCTGGAAGGCCGCACCGACGGTCTGATTGCACTGACCGCGGGCGGCGAGGGCGCATTGGTCCGCCTGCTCGCCGAAGGCCAGCGCGACATGGCCGAAGCCTATCTCGACCGACTCGAGCAACTGTTCCCCGGCCGCCTCTATGTCGAGATATGCCGCCGTCTCGATCCGGCCGAGGGGGCGGCGGAGCCGGTGCTGCTCGACCTTGCCTTCGCCCGGGACCTGCCTTTGGTCGCGACCAACCCGACCCAGTTCGCCGAGCCGCATTTCCACGAGGCGCACGACATCATGCTGTGCATCGCCGGCGGCGCCTATGTCGACAGCGACGACCGGGCGAGGAGCAGCACCGACGCCTGGATGAAGCCCTATGGCGACATGAAAAGGCTGTTCGAGGACCTGCCCGAAGCGCTCGCCAACACCCTGGTCGTCGCCCAGCGCTGCGCGGTCGCCGCGCCCAGGCGCAAGCCGATCCTCCCCAGCCTCGCCGGCGATATCGAGGGCGAGGCGGCGAAGCTTCGCGCCGACGCGATCGCCGGGCTGGAGGACAGGCTGGCCTTTCTCGGCATCACCGACCCCGAAGCGCGCCAGCCCTATTTCGACCGCCTCGCCTTCGAGACCGACGTCATCATCCAGATGGGCTTTCCCGGCTATTTCCTCATCGTCGCCGACTTCATCAAATGGGCGAAGGGAAGGGGGATTCCCGTGGGGCCGGGGCGCGGCTCCGGCGCCGGCTCGGTGGTCGCCTGGGCGCTCACCATCACCGATCTCGATCCGCTGCAATTGGGCCTGCTGTTCGAGCGCTTCCTCAATCCCGAGCGCGTGTCGATGCCCGACTTCGACATCGATTTCTGCGAAACCCGGCGCGAGGAGGTGATCCGCTACGTCCAGCAGAAATATGGCCGCGACCATGTCGCCCAGATCATCACCTTCGGGCGGCTGAAGGCGCGCGCGGTGCTGAAGGACACCGGCCGCGTCCTCCAGATGAGCTACGGCCAGGTCGACCGCCTGGCCAAGCTCGTCCCCAACAATCCCACCGATCCCTGGACGCTGGAGCGCACGCTGAATGGGGTCAGCGAATTCCACGCCGAATATCAGGCCGACGCCCAGGTCCGGCGGCTGGTCGACCTGGCGATGAAGCTGGAGGGGCTGCCGCGCCACAGCTCGACCCATGCCGCCGGCGTCGTCATCGGCGACCGGCCGCTGGCGAAACTGATCCCGCTCTATCGCGACCCGCGTTCGGACATGCAGGTCACCCAGTTCGACATGAAATATTCCGAGGAGGCGGGGCTGGTGAAGTTCGACTTCCTTGGCCTAAAGACGCTTTCGGTGCTGCGCCGCGCGGTCGAGCTGCTGGCAGGGCGGGGGATCGAAGTGGACCTCGACCGGCTCGGCTGGGACGATCCGGCCGTTTATGCCCTGCTCCAGCGCGGCGACACGATCGGGGTGTTCCAGGTGGAATCGGAAGGGATGCGCAAGACGCTGGCGGCGGTGAAGCCGACCAGTTTCGGCGACATCATCGCGCTGAACGCCCTCTACCGGCCCGGGCCGATGGACAATATCCCGATGTTCGGTCGTCGCAAGAACGGACAGGAAGCCATTGAATATCCTCACCCATTGCTTGAGACGATCCTGGCGGAAACCTATGGCATCTTCGTCTATCAGGAGCAGGTGATGCAGGCCGCGCAGATCCTCGCCGGCTATTCGCTGGGCGGCGCCGACCTGCTCCGCCGCGCCATGGGCAAGAAGATCAAGTCGGAGATGGACGCCCAGCGCGCCACTTTCGTCGAGGGTTGCGCCACCCACCACGCTATCCCCGCCGCCAAGGCGAACGAGCTGTTCGATCTGATCGACAAGTTCGCCGGCTATGGCTTCAACAAGAGCCATGCCGCCGCCTATGCGCTGCTCACCTATCAGACCGCCTGGCTGAAGGCGCACCATCCGGCGGAATTCTACGCCGCGTCGATGGCGTTCGACATTCACCTCACCGACAAGCTCACCATCTTCGTCGACGACATGCGGCGGATGGGGCTGCAATGCCTGCCGCCCGACATCAATGTCAGCCTGGCCGATTTCTCGGTCGAGCCGGTCGGCGAGGGGCATGGGGTGCGCTATGCGCTGGCCGGGCTCAAGGGGGTCGGAGAGAAGGCGATGGAGACTTTGGTCGAGGAGCGCGAGGCCAACGGGCCTTTCGCCAGCCTCGACGAGTTTGCCGAACGGGTCGAACCACGGCTCCTCAACCGCCGCCAGCTCGAAAGCCTGGCCGCCGCCGGCGCGTTCGACGGCATCAATCCCGACCGCGCCGCCATCCATGCCGGCGCCGAGCGGATATTGTCGGTCGCCGCCAGCGCCGCCGACCAGCGCGAAAGCGGGCAGGGCGGCCTGTTCGGCGGCGACAGCGGCTCGCACGCGCACGTCGTGCTGCCCAAGGCCGCGAGCTGGTCGACGGCCGAGCGGATGGCGCAGGAGAAGGAGGCGTTCGGCTTCTATTTCTCGGCCCATCCGGTCGACCGCTTCGCCCATGTCGCCCGCGCCCGCGGGGCACGCAGCTATGGCGCGATCTGCGCCGATCCGCCGCCGGCGTCGGTCGAGGGCCGCACCGCCGCCGTCATGGCGGCACTGGTCGAGGAGATACGCTGGCGCGACACCAGGCGCGGCGGGCGCTATATTTCCGCGACCTTCTCCGACAGCAGCGGCCAGTTCCAGGCGAGCTGCTTCGACGACGATGCCTGCCGCACGATCGAACGGCTGGCGCAGGAAGGCGAGTGCGCGCTGCTGACGGTCGAGCTCGACCGCCAGCCCGGCGAGGAGACGCCGCGAGTGACGGTGCGCGGGGTCAAACCCTTCAGCCAGGTTGCCGGCAATGCGCGGATGATCCTCTGGGTCGAGGCGGCGAGCGAGGCCGCGGTCCAGTCACTGGCCGCCCTGCTCGCCGGCGCCCGCGGCGGCCGCAGCGAGGTGATGCTCGACCTCATCCTGGATGAGGGCAAGACCGCGCAAATGCGCCTGGGCGACAATTTCCTGATCGACAGCGAGATGGTCGAGCGGATCGGTGCGATCCCGGGCCTCGACATCCGCAAATTCGAGGACGCCCCCAGCCATTTGCGGCTAGTTTCGTAGGATATATTCCTCCCCCGCTCGGGGGGAGGATACGAAGCCTTGCTAGCTTGCTCGCTAGGCGCAGTTGGAGAGGGGGCACCCAGCCAATCCCCTCTCCAAGTCCGACTAGGTGGCTGCGCCACCAAGTCTCCCTATCCTCCCCCCGGGGCGGGGGAGGAATTAAGGTGCTTTCGCCTTGGGCTTGGGCTGCGCCGCGTCGCTCAGCATCTTGTCCAGGTCCCTCGCCGTATCGGACGAGGTGATCTGCGGCGGGCCGCCGTCGTCGCTCGCGTGGATCTTGAACACCGCCCTGGCGCGGGCGGCCTGGGCCTGGGCGGCGGCGGCGTCGGCGGCGGTGGGGGCGGGGCCGCGGCCCTTCATGCACTGGCTGACGTCGGCGCGCGGGAAGACGTCGCAGTTCCACAGCGAGCGCTGGAGGCCGGTGCCGGCATCCTGGATATAGCTGTAAGCCATGGAGGGCAGGCTGGCGCTGTCGACCGGGAAGCGGGTTGCCGCCTGGCCCGGGTCGGTCCAGCCCATCACCCGGCATTGCGGCCGGCCCGCGCAGACGCGGATGGCGAGGCTTTGCCAGCTGTCGGGCGCCGCGGTCTTGTCGAGGGCGACGAGGAAGGCCTTGCCGTCGGCC
>JADMIO011406786.1_pt1 | contig 31465 bp, 30 predicted proteins | sample 8958161 | NCBI WGS metagenome assembly JADMIO01 (sample SAMN16585339, study PRJNA669376) | soil metagenome | isolation source: Crop rotation soil | place: USA: Cullars Rotation, Alabama | collected 2011 | reverse complement strand
GCGACAACTTGTCCACGTGGAATTCTAAGCTTAGGATCCCAATGTGCTGGAAAGGTGTCGCGTTATTGGAGAAAGCACCGCGCAACCAGCGGGGCGGCAACACGCATTTCAGCGGCGCGATCTTCCGCTTCGTCTTCGACGACGTGAAGGAGCTCGACCGCTTCGTGCCCGACGCTGAAGACCAATATCCAGGCTTTCACGCGGGCGTGCCGGTGTATCCGAAGGACGCGTTCAGGGAAGACCTGATGCGCGTCACCGAAGGACGCACCGACCCCGAGCTTTCCGGGATCCTCATCGACAATTCCTACGAGACGACGTGCTGGATGCAGGACGTCGGCCAGCACAAGTTCGAGCTCGCGCGCTCGGTGATGGGTGTGAAAGTCGGCAACCAGATCAAGTGGCCGCGCGGCGCGATCGTGCGCACGGTGCACGAAGGCGTGGGCCTCTCCGCGATCTGGTTCAAGACAGTCGGCGACATGGGCGTGGACGTCCGCTACGACTCGCACGTGCTCGAGCTCACGTCAGCCGAGAGCGGGCGCGTGAACGGCGTCGTGGTGCGCAGCCCCGACGGCATCGAGCGCCATTCGGCGAAGGCGGTGATCCTCGCGTGCGGCGGCTTCGAGACGAATCCCGCGTGGCGCACGCACTATCTCGGGCAGGAATGGGGTCACGCCAAAGTGCGCGGCTCCAATTTCAACTACGGCGACGGGCTGAAGATGGCGCTCGATCTCGGCGCGATGCCCTGGGGCCACTGGGCGGGCTGTCACGCGACGCCGATCGTCGCGGACGCGCCGGACTATGGGAAGCGCGAGCTCACCGACAAGACGAACCGTCTCTCGTATCTGTACGGCGTGATGCTGAACGTCGAAGGCCGGCGCTGGATCGACGAAGGCGCGGATTTCAACGCGTTCACCTACGCCAAGTACGGCGGGATGATCCTGAAGCAGCCGAAGGGGGTCGTCTACCAGATCTTCGACAGCAAGGCGATCGAGCTGCTCGAGCCGCGCTACAAGACGAGCGAGCCGTTCAAGTCAGATACGCTCGAAGGCCTCGTGAAGCAGCTCAAGATGGATCACGCGCAGGCGATGAAGACGCTCGTGGAATACAACGAGGCGGCAGGCCGCGGCGGGCCGTTCAACCCCGCCGTGCTCGACGGCGTGCGCACCGAAGGTATCCAGCCGCCGAAGACGAACTGGGCGCAGAAGCTCGACACGCCGCCCTATTACTCGTGGGCGACGACGGGCGGGATCACGTTCACGTTCGGGGGCTTGAAGATCGACGCCAACGCACAGGTGATCTCGAGCGGGTGGAAGCCGATCGAGGGGCTGTACTGCGCGGGGGAGATGGTGGGCGGGTTGTTTCACTACAACTATCCGCTGGGCACCGGGCTCATGTCCGGAGCCGTGTTCGGCCGCATCGCCGGGCGCAGCGCTGCAAAAGCATAGGGTGGGTTGAGCGCAGCGTAACCTGCGATGGGCTCACGGTAAGCCCGCGCCGGGCTTTAAACTGCCGTCATATGAAATACGAAATCGTTCCGATCGCGGATGAGCACATCGAGGGCTTCGCGGCCGTCGTGGACAGCGTCGCGCGGGAGCGGCAGTACCTGTCGTTCCTCGAAGGGCCGCCGGTCGACCGCGTTCGCGATTTCGTGAGCAGGAACCGGCAGAGCGACCTTCCCCATTTCGTGGCGCTCGTGGATGGGCGCGTCGTCGGCTGGTGTGACGTGAGCTCGCTCGAGCGGCCCGTATTTGCGCATGCGGGCCTGCTCGGCATGGGTGTCGATGCCGCGTTCCGCGGGAACGGCATCGGGCATGCGCTGCTGCGCTCGGTGCTGGAAAGCGCGAAGGCGCGCGGGCTCACGCGCATCGAGCTCGCCGTGCGCGAAAAAAACCTGCCGGCGCTCGCGCTCTACCGCAAGGTCGGCTTCCGCGTCGAAGGCATCAAGCACAAGGGCGTGCGGCTGGACGGCGAATACGAGAACCTGATCTCGATGGCGGTTTTGTTTTAGCGACCCGCGCCAGAGGCCTTGGCGGTTCCTCTACCTCCGCGACAGGAAGCTCATCACCGCCAGGTTGAGCGCGTTCAGCCAGAACACCGGTGACGCGCCGAACGCGGCGCCGAGCACCCCGGAGATGACCGGCATGCTGATGCGCGCCATGTTGTTCGCGGTCAGCCGCAGTCCCGTCATCTCGCCCTGACGTCCCGGCGGCGCCCGTTCGTACGAGATCGCCATCAGCAGCGGCTGCGTGACGCCGACGCCGATGCCGATGAAGAACGCGATCGTCATCAGCGCGGGCGCGCTGCGCAGCAACGGGAACACTGCGAAGGCCACCGCGGCAAAAAGCAGGAAGCTCACCATGATCCGCTCGGTCGTCCAGTGCCTGGTGATCATGCCGAGCATGAAGCGTGTCAGCACGATCGCGAATGCGTAGGCACCGAGGATGAGCCCGATGGTCGAGGCCGAATGCCCGATCTCGTGGGAGAACACCGGCACGTAGAACGCGAAGAGCTCGCCCGATGCGACCGAGAGGCCGCTGATCAGGATCAACTTTCGCAGCGTGGCATCCTTCAGGAGGTCGAGCGTGTTGCGGCTGCCGGCCGGCGCGGCCGCGCGACGCGAACGCGTCGGATCGCGGCTCTTGAGCACGATGGCTATCGGCACCAGCGGGAAGAACGCCAGGAAGAGGAACGTGAGCGCGTGGCCGGCGTGGTCGATCGAAAACCCCGAGAAGACCGGCCCGATGAGGTTGGACGACGAATAACCGATCGCGAGCCACGCGAAGTTACGCGCGCGGTGCTCGGGCCTGCCGATCGCGCCGCCGAGGGTCTGCACCGGCACGTTGAAGAACACGAATCCGGTTCCGACGAGCGTCGCGGTGACGAAAAGACCGGGTATCGCCCGCCATGTGAAGCCGATCAGCATCGCGGCGATCATCAGCACGCCGCCGACGACGACGGGCAGTCGCATGCCGCGCGTATCGGCGAGCCTGCCGGTGTAGACGCCGAGGATCAGCGGAACGATCGCGTACGCCGCCGCGAGCAGGCCGACGGTGAACTGGCTCGCGCCGAGGCTGAGCGCGAAGAGCGACACCACGACCTTGCTTCCGATGTAACAGCTGTGCATGCCCATCGCGATCGCGATGAGCGTGAAGATCGACACGTTCTAAGCTTTCCGCGTGAGGTAGCCGGCTGCCGTGAGCAGGGCGGCGCTGGTCCAGAACACCGGGCCGACGCCGAGCGCGGTGGCGAGCCCGCCCGCCGCCACGGGCACGCCGATGTGGGTGAGGTTGTTGATCGTGAGCCTGAGCCCCGTTACTTCACCCGCGCGGCCGGGCGGAGAGTGGTTGTAGGCGAGGTTGAGCGTGAGCGGCTGGCTCACGCCCAGCGCAAGCCCGATGCCGAACGCGAGCATGAAAAGAACAGGCACGTAGTCGACCATCGGGAAGGGCACGAACAGCCCCGCGGCGCAGAACGCGGCAACCGCCAGCACCGGTTCGAGGCCATAGCGGTGCGTAAGGCGCGGCAAAACAACGCGAACGATGAACGTCGCGATCGCGAATGCGCCGAGCAGGTTGCCGATCATCGACGCGCTCATGCCGATCGAGTGTCCGTAGATGGGCACGTAGAAACCGAAGAGATCCCAACCCGTCGTAATGAGCGCGCTTGCGAAGACGATGCGCCGCAGGCTCGTCAGTTTCAGGAGCTCGAACGTGTTCTGGCGCTGCGCCTTCTGTCGGTCGACATGAACGTCGAGGCGCCGGTCCAGCGCGATCAGCGCGAGCGGTAAGATGGTGAACGCGGCGAGCGCGAGATAACCCGCCGAAAAACCCAGATACTCGATGGTGTATCCGGCGACGACCGGTCCGGCGAAGTGCCCGGACGCGTAGCCGAGACTGAGCGTTGCGAAGTTGCGGGTCCTCTCCTCCGGCGTGCCGAGCGAGCCGCCGAGCGTCTGGTTGGAGACGTTGAAGAACACGAAGCCGGTGCCGATGAGGATCGCGGAAGCGAAGAGCGCGGGCAGCACGGGCCATACGGCAGGGAGCACGAGCCCTGCGGCCAGCAGCACGATGCCCGCAAGCATCGGGCGCCGCGCGCCGTAACGATCCGAAAGGCGGCCGGAGTAGACGCCGAGCATCAGCGGGAACACCGCGTAGACGCTGATGAGGAGCCCGATCGTGAAGCTGTTTGCTCCAAGCTTGAGGGCGAGCAGTGACGCGACGACGCGGCTCCCGATGTGCGCGCCCTGTATGAGGAACGTGTTGAGGGCGGTGAGGTAGATCGGGAGCACGGCGTAAAGCGGCAACGGCGCCGCGCGGGAGATGCCGCTAGAATACCGCAGATGACCGCAATCCGGAACCGCTTGACAAGGGGCGAGCGCCTTCATGGTGTTCGTTGGTCCATATCGTGAACGAGCCGTTGCCCGCAGGATTGACGCGGGATCTGTGCGCGCGAATCACTGCGACGACGTTCGAGACGCTCGGAGACGAGTGCGTGCGGCGCACGAGGCAGGCGATCAAGGACGGCATCGCGGTCGCGGTCGCGGGATCGAACGAATCGCCGGTGACGGTGAACGCGGAGCACGTGCGCGCGCTCGGCGGCGCACCGCAGGCGACGCTCTGGCGCCACGGTTTCAAAACATCGGCGGTGCAGGCGGCCTACGTGAACGGCATCGCGATTCACGTGCTCGACTTCGAGCCGATGTGGTTGCCGCCGACGCATTCGGTCTCCCCGGTGCTGCCGGTCGCGCTCGCGCTCGCCGAATCGCGCGGCGGCAGCGGACGCGACGTCATCACCGCGATCGCGCGCGGCATGGAATTGCAGGGGCGCATTCAGTATGCGGCCGATCAGTTCGAGCCGCACAAGCTCACCTTCCATCCACCCGGCGTGGCCGGCGTGATGGGCGCCGCGGCGACAGGGGCGGCGATGCTGGGGCTCGATCGGCAGGCGCTCGCCTGGGCGCTCGGCATCGCCGGATCGCGCGCCGGTTCGCTGCTCGCGAATATCGGCTCCATGACGAAGGCGACGCACTGCGGCCACGCCGCGTCTTCGGGGCTGGAGGCGGCACTGCTCGCGGGCCGGGGCTGCACCGCGAGCGCGGAGATTTTCGAAGCGCCGCGCGGATTCGCCGCGACGTTCTTTCCGGAGCGCTTCGACGCGGAGCGCCTGCTTGCCTACGGCCGGCCGTTCCGAGTCGTCGAGCCGGGTCTCGCGATCAAGAACTTCCCTTCGCAGTTCGCAACGCACTGGGCGATCACGGCGGCGCTCGGCGTGCGCGAGTCGATCCGCGACCGGCGCGCGATCGAGCGCGTGGTCCTGACCACACCGGTCATGGCCTATATCGACCGCCCCAGGCCCTCGCACGGGCACGAAGGCAAGTTCAGCTTCCAGTACACCGCCGCCGCGGCGCTCCTCGATGGCGCGGTCGGCATCGACAGCTTCACGGACGAGCGGCGCTTCGCGCCCGACATGGCGGCGCTGCTGGAGAAGATCGAGTTGAAGCAGGACCCGGCGATCGCCGGCGAGTGGCTCAACATGCGCGTGAGAATCGAAGTCGTCGCGGGCGGCCACAGCCATGCGTTCACGGCCGCGGGCCCCCCCGGCGCCTGGGGCCAGCCGCCAGTCACCGACGCGCAACACGAGGTGAAGCTGCGCGATTGCCTCGCGCGCGGGCTTGCGCCCACCGCCATCGACGACCTCCTTGGTTTGCTCGGCGCGCTCGAATCGCTCGACGCGGCGGGCATCCGCCGCATTTGCGAATTGATCTCGTAGGGCGGGGGAGCGCGGCGAACCCGCCTCAGCGTCTAGAATCGAACGATCTCCGGAGACCCTCATGAAACAACTTCGAATTCCCGCCGTCTTCATGCGCGGCGGCACCAGCAACGCGATCGTCTTCAACGCGAAGGACCTGCCGCGCGAGCGCGCGCTCTGGGACGAGATTTTTCTCGCGGCGATCGGCAGCCCCGATCCGTATGGCCGGCAGCTGGACGGCATGGGCGGCGGGATCTCGTCGCTCTCCAAGGTCTGCGTGGTCGGACCGCCGAGCCGTCCCGACGCCGACATCGACTACACCTTCGCGCAGGTCGCGGTGAAGGAAGCGAAGGTCGATTACAGCGGGAACTGCGGCAACATGTCGTCGGCGATGGGACCGTTCGCGGTGGACGAAGGCATCGTGAAGGCGAGCGGGCGCGACGCGCTCGTGCGCGTGCACAACACGAACACGAAGAAAGTCATCTGGTCGCGTTTCGCGCTGGACGAGGGGCGCGCCGCGGTCGACGGCGATCTCGCGATTCCGGGCGTCTCCGGCACGGGCTCGCCGGTGAAGCTCGAGTTCCGGGAGCCGGGCGGCGCGACGACGGGCAAGCTCCTGCCGACCGGCAACGTCATCGACGTGCTCGACGTGCCGGGCCACGGCAGGTTCCACGTGTCGATGGTGGACGCCGCGAACGCGTGCTGTTTCGCGCGCGCCGACGAGCTCGGCATCACCGGCACCGAGATGCCGGAAGCGCTCGACGCGGACACCGCGCTTTTGGAGAAGCTCGCGGCGATCCGGCTCCACGCCTCGGTTGCGATGGGCATTTCCTCGAACCTCGAAGAGGCGAAGGCGAAGCGCGTGGTGCCCTTCATCGGCTTCGTCACCGGCCCGCAGGCGGCGAAAACGCTCACGGGCGAGCCGCTCGCCGCGGACGACATCGACGTTACGGGGCGCATCATCTCCAATGGCCAGCCGCACCGCGCGCTTCCTCTGACCGCGTCGCTCTGCATGGCCGTCGCAGCGCGGCTGGAAGGCAGCGTCGTGCACGCGGTCACGCGCAAAACGAACGACCCGGAAGCGCCGATCCGCATCGCGATGCCGTCGGGGATCCTCACCGTTGCTGCAACCGTGCGCGACGCGGACGGGCAGTGGAACGCGGAGCAGGGCGCGTTCTTCCGAACGCAGCGCAGGCTCTTCGACGGCTACGTATACGTGAGAGCGTCGCGGGTGACGGCGGTCGGCGGCAATCAGAAGGCCGCGTAGGGCAGGCGTAGCCTGCTGCGGCAAACGGCGCCTGGATTCCCGCAGGCGCGGGAACGACGGGTTACGCCGACTTCTTCTGGGGCTTCGCGTCCTGCTTCGCCCAATAATCAGGCGAAGCTTTCGCCTTCGCCAGCGCCTCGGCGTTCTCGAATCCCGGCGCCATCGAGCCGTTCGTGCCCGCCATCACCTGGTGGTGCTCGATGTCGAGGAGCCGCAGCCAGCTCTGCTGTCCCATCGTGAGAGCGATGAAGCAGCCGAGCTCCACCAACTCGGGCTCGGAGTAGTGCTTGTGGAGCCGCGCCCAGAACGCGTCGTCGGTGTCGAGCCGCCACGTGATCGCTTCGGCGTAGGCGAGGGCGGCCTTCTCCCGGTCGGTGTACTTGGCGGACTTCTCGAAATTCACGAGGTCGTCGGTCTGCGCCTCGTTCAGCTTTCCGCCGAAGGCCTTGATCGAGCGCTGGTTGCCGCAGAACTCGCACTTCACCGAACGCGAAACGTAGAGGCGGCAGAGCTCCTTCACCGCATGGTCGCACACGCCGTTGTGGAAGATGTCGCGCCAGGAGTTTGCGAACGACCAGAACGCGCCGGGCACGTGCGCGCGCACGGCGGAGCTCTCGGGCCGTGGGGTCCCTTCGCGCGCGCAGCGATCCATCTCCTTGCGCATCGCGTCGTCCATTTTGTCGAGGGGGTAGTAGGTGATTCGTTGTTTGGGCATGAGGGAGTCCAGAAAAAGTGATCGTCTCAAACACCAACAGCCTTCGCCGTTCCCAGCGCCGGCCGCAATAGCGAAGTCAGCGGCACCGTGAGCAAAACCGCTGCTCCGATCGTCCCAATCGCCGCGTCCACGCCCGACAGGTCGCCGAGCAGGCCGTAGCCGAGCGGGGCGGCGATGCCGCAGACCGACCCCAGCGTGTAGAAGAATCCGAACACGCGCGGCAGCCGGTCCTTTTCCACCAGGTCGCCGATCGTCGCGTAGAGCACCGACGAGGTGCCCTGCAATACCACGCCGACCAGCGGCAACAGCAGCATGACGCCGATGCCCGGCAGCACGAGCGTCGCGAGGATGCCCGCGCCGGTCGCGATCTCGGTGACGACGATCATGCGCACGATGCCGAGGCGCTCGGCGATGAGCCCGCACGCGAGCTTGCCCGCCATGCCGCCGACGAGCACGAGCGGCACCGCGAGCGCCGCCCAGCCTTCCGGAATGCCCTTGTCGATCAGGAGGAACGCGACGAACGTGAGGAAGCCCGTGCGCGTGCTCGAGTCCAGCACTTCGATCATGCAGAGCGCGGTGAAGCCCTGGCGGTTGCGGATGCCCCAGCCTTTCGTCTTCGGCGCGGCTTCGGCCGCGGCGGAGGCGGTCGCCGCCGGCGTGTGCGTGTTCGCGACGAACGCGAAGATCACGACCGCGGTTGCGATGCCGAGCACGCCAAACGCCATCACCGGCACTTCCCATCCGATGCCGGCGAGCAGACACAGGCTCACCATTCCACCGAACACGAACTTGCCCACGTCGCCGAAGAAGTTGTACGTGCCCAGCGCGGCCCGCCGGCCGGCATCGGGATACGCATGCGAGATGATGGTGGACGAGAGCGGATGCTGCACCGCCGAGCCCATGCCCGCGAAGAAGAGCACCACCAGCATCATCCAGAAACCGCTCGCGTGGCCGAGGGAGAAGAACGCGAGCCCCGCGACGAGCGTGCCGATCGCGAGCAGGTTGCGCTCGCCGAAGCGCTCGGCGAAAAGTCCGGCGGGTATCTGGAAGGCCGCCAGCGCCGTGCGATGCGCCGAGCGGATCATGCCGACCTGCGCGAGCGTCAACCCGAAGCTTTGCGCGAGCAGCGGCAGCAGAACGTAGGTCACATCCGAGAGGCCGTCGTGCAGAATGTGCGCCGCACAACAAGCACCGAGCGAGCGCCGCGGTCTTTTTTGTACAATTCCGGCGTGCATATCGTAGTTTACATCGTCGCCGCGCTCTTCATCGCGCTCGCCCTCGGCCTTGCGTTCTCGTGGTTTCGCGACCGTCACACCGGCTCCCTTTTCATGGCGATGGCGTACGCCGGCGGTGCGGGCGCCGCGCTCGCCCGCATGGAGTGGTGGCCGCTGCTGGCGGGCTTCATCATCGCGTGGGCGGTGCGACTTGCCGGTCTCGATCCCAGCGAGCCGCGGAAACCGAAAAGCTGACCCAATGCGGCACGCGCGTTGCCTCATGCGCGGAGCCATGACCAGGGCTCGCGATGGACGACATTGACGCGGTACGCCGGCGGCTCGCCGCCCTCGCTTGGCTGCTCGACAATTCGATCCCGCTGCCGGGCACGCGCTTTCGTATCGGGCTCGACGCGGTGATCGGCCTGATACCGGGCCTCGGCGACCTGGTCGGCGTTCTGCTCTCGAGCTACATCGTGCGCGAAGCCGCGCGGCTCGGTGCGCCGCCGAGCGTGCTAGCGCGCATGACGTTCAACGTCGCGCTCGAAGGCCTGGTCGGCATCGTCCCGTTCGTCGGCGACGTGTTCGACGCGGCGTGGAAAGCGAACGCGCGCAACCTCGTGCTGCTCGACGCGCATTTCCGCGATCCGAAGCGCACGGCGAAATCGAGCCGGTGGTTCGTCGCGCTACTGATTGCCGGACTCGTCGCGTTTATCGCGCTGACGACGCTGGCCGCGTTCGTCGTCGTGCGATTCATCGTGCAAGCCTTCTCCTGACTGCTGTCGTGCGGGTGGGCTTCCTCGGCGCGACCCGCGCTTCACTTAACGCGCGTCCGCGACCTTGATGGGCACGTAGAGCGCCGCTTCACCGCGCCGAACGAGCAGTGCGACGATGCTGCCCGGCTGCTGAGCGTGCAGGAGGCGGTTGAACTCGTCCACGCTCCTGAAATGGACGTTGTTGACCGCCAGCACCACATCGCCGCGCTCGAGTTGCCCCGTCGCGGGCCCGGACACGTTTTCCACGACCACGCCGTATTCGACGCCGAGCGCCTTGCGCTGCGAGGCTGAAAGCTCCCGCACGGTCAATCCGACCCGCGCGGCGCTCTGTTTGCCCTCGGGCGGCGACTGTACTGCGACCTTCTCGGACGGAAACTCCACGAGCGTCGCCTTGATCTGCCGCTTCGCCCCGCCGCGCCAGATGTCGAGCGTGACCGTGCTGCCGGGCTTCGTCGCGGCGACGATGCGCGGAAGCTCCACGGCGCTTTCCACGGGCTTGCCTTCGAAGGCGAGGATCACGTCGCCGGTCTGCAGGCCCGCTTTCGCCGCCGGTCCGCCGGGCTCGACGGCTGCGACGACCACACCCTTGGCGGTATCGAGCTTGAACGACTTCGCGAGCTCGGGCGTGAGGCTCTGGATCTGCACGCCGAGGCGCCCGCGGGTGACCTTGCCCGTCTGCTGGAGCTGGCGGCTCACGTCGAGCGCCACCTCGATCGGGATCGCGAACGAGACACCCATGTAGCCGCCGGTGCGGCTGTAGATCGCGGAGTTGATCCCGACGACCTCGCCCTTCAAGTTGAGCAGCGGCCCCCCCGAGTTGCCGGGATTCACGGCGACGTCGGTCTGGATGAAAGGAACGAAATTCTCGTCGGGGAGCGAACGTCCTTTCGCGCTCACGATGCCGGCGGTGATCGTGTTGACGAAGCCGAACGGCGAGCCGATCGCCGCCACCCACTCGCCGACCTTCAGATTCTCGGAATTGCCGAGCGTGACCGTGGGCAGCCCGCTCGCGTCCAGGCGCAGCAGCGCGACATCGGTGCGCGTATCGACCCCGACGATCTTGCCCTTGAACTCGCGCGCGTCGGCGAGCCGCACGATTACCTCGTCGGAATCCGCCACGACGTGCGCGTTGGTGAGCACGTAGCCGTCGGCACTGATGATGAAACCGGAGCCGAGGCCTTCCGCGCGCGGCTCTTCGCCGCCACCGCCGGGCGGGCGCGGAATGAAACGCCGGAAGAAGTCGAAAAGGGGGTCGTCGGGCAGATCGAGACCGGCGCCTTTCGCGCGCCGGCTCGTGAGGACGTTTACGACCGCGGGGCCCTGGCGCTCCACGAGCACCGTGAAGTCGGGCAGCCCGCTCGACTGCGCGCGCGGCGTGGTCGAAGCGTCGGGCTGGGGCTGCGGCCCGGCGGGGGCCGGCGCGGCGGGGGGCGCCGTGCTCGTGCTCGGCGGTGCAGGCGCGACCTCGACCTGCCGCACGTCGCATGCGCCGAGCGCGGCGGCGATCGTGAGGATGCAAAGCGAGCGCACGGCTTGCCGGGGCGCCAAAAGACGATATGCAGGGGAAGTCACAAGAAGGCTCTCTGAGCGCTTTGGAAGCGCGCGTTGTGCAAAGCTTATGCCGTACGAGGGGAGCGCCGCTCGCTTTTCAGGCCCTTGCCTCACCGCTCACGAACAGAGGGAAACCTTCCACGGCTTCCCTCCGCAACCTCGCTTCCCCCATCGACAGCAGGTTTAACGCGGCTTCACTCTCTTTTCGCGGTCGAACCCGCGGGGGCGGGTGCTCCGCTTCCGGCCCAGCCGCCGCTCGAACCCGGCTGTTGCACGCGCACCTTGTTCTCGACCTCGGTCACGCCCGAGGTCGCCTCGGCCATGTCTTCGATGGCGTGCTTCATGCCGCGCTGCGGCACCGTACCGTCGATGACGACCTTGCCCGCAGTGACGTCGATGGTGACTTCGGACGAATCGATGAAGTCGGAGTGCATCAGCCGCTCGCACAGGTCCTCGCGGATGCGCTCGTCCGAGCGCTTGTAGCCTTTCGGCCCCCGCCGCTGCTGGCGGTGTCCCTGCTCCGCCCAGCTCGACTGCGGCCAGTGGGCCTCGCCGCGCGGCCCGTAACCCTGCGCGCCGTATCCTCCTTGCGAGCCGTAGCCGGCGTGCGTTCCGTAGCCCTGCGAGCCGTGACCGCCCTGGTCACCGTAGCCGCTTTGCCACCGTTCGCCCGGGGAGCCGTATCCGCCGTGCGCGGCATAGTTCGACTGCGTGCCGTAGCCGCCGCCTTCCGGACCATAGCCGCCGAAGCCGCCGCTCGCGTCCTGCCTGCGATGGCTGCCGGGTGAAGTGAATCCACCGCCGCGGCGCGCTGGTGATGCTGCCGAGTGGCGATTCGACCCATAGTCGCCCGGCAAGCCGTAGCCGGGGCCGCCTTCGTAGGCATTGCTACCCTGCGGGCCGTATCCCGCCTGCGGGTGGCCGTAGCCGCTCGTCTGGCCGCCGTAGCCGTGCGAGCCGTAACCCGTCGCATGCTGCGCGCCGTGTCCGCCATCGTGGCTGAAAGCGCCCTGCCCGGTGCCGTAACCGCCGCCGCTCTGCGCTCCATAGCTGCCGCCGTGCGCGCTGTAACCGCGTCCGAAGGGGTCCTGCGGATCGTGCGCGTGGGCATACCCCTGATGCTCGCTCTCGAAGCCGCCGCCGGGATACTCGAAGTCCTGACGCGCGCGGTCGCGCTTGCGCCACGAATCGCGTTCGGGGCGCCGCTCGTCCGGGTCATGGCCTTCCCATCGTCCGTATCGTTCCGCCATCGAAGCCTCCTTTTCGTGCACTAAGCAACAAAGCGGTGCAAGCGATATGCCCCTCGAAGGCAGTGGGCAGGGGTACGGCGGGCGCCACGGGTTATTTCTACCGGCTGACGCGCAATCTTTACCTGAGATGTCGGCGGTTTTGCCCCTCTGCTGAGGGCGGCTCTGCGGGGCACGCGATTTGCTAACCGTTTTGGCTGGACGAAGCCGATGTCTTCAGGAGGCGACCATGGATAGAGATATCGCGGGCGCGCAGCGCAAAGCCGATCCACACATCGTGAAGCAGTGGGCCGCCGAGGACTATGCGATCTCGGTGGGTCTCCTGCGGGAGTGTCCGTTCCACGGGGAGCCGTACAAGCCGCGCGGCTCCGCGCGGATGCGCAACGCGCTTTCGGGCGGACGCGTCGATCCCTTCGATCCGAGCGTGCGGGTGTTCAACGGCAATACGCGGGAGTTGCTGGCGGCGGTCGAACGCGTGACCGGCGGCTATCGCGAGTACTGCCCTCACTGCCGGGCGTCCGACGAAGAGCAACTCGATTAGCGGCGCCGTCTGCCGCAAACACGAAGGCCCGCCAGGTGGCGGGCCTTCGTGTTTCTGACCGGCGAACTCTGACTCTAGTAGCTGCGCTTCGGCAGGTCGGTCGCGTTCCCCTGGACCGTGCCGACCGGCGCGCCCGGCGGCAGGCCGGGCGGTCGCGTCTGCTGCGGGAGCACGGTGGTGCCGCCTTGCTGTACCTGAAACTGTCGGCCCTTTTCCTCGGGTGTGACAACGGTGACTCCGGTTGCGGGCGGCGGGGCCTGCACTTTCTTCACCGACTTCGCGCCCGGATCGGGCGATTCGCCGTAGCGGATACTGCCGTCGGGCATCACGGAGCGGTAGATGTCCTCGGCTGCCATGGCGGCGCCCGCGGCGAGGGCGAGAACAAAGACAGCGGATGTGGCGAACTTCATGCGTGTCTCCTCCAAAGGTGATGGGCGGCATAACGCACGAGTGCCGCCCCAGGCTGACACGGCATGATACCCCGGGAAAGCGTGTCCGGCACGGACCGTGCGTCGGCCTTCATGCCGCGGCGGGCTGCCCGAGATACTGGCCGAGATCGACCTCGTCGATGAATTCGGGTTTGAGGAACCGCTTCGCGTATTCGAGGTATACGCCGGAAGTGAGGAAGAGCTCGAAAAGCTCCGGGTCGATGTGCCGGTCTTTCTTCATGAGGCTCATGATCCGGATCGCTTCCGAGAGCTTCTTACCCTTCTTGTACGGCCGGTCGCTCGCCGTCAGCGCCTCGAAGATGTCGGCGATCGCCATGATGCGGGCCGGCACGCTCATGTCGTTTTTGTGGAGGCGCTTGGGATAGCCCGTTCCGTCCATCTTCTCGTGGTGGCCGCCGGCGAGCTCCGGCACGGACTTCAGGTGCCGCGGAAACGGGAGCCGGGAGAGCATCACGATCGTCTGCACGATGTGATCGTTGATCTTGTAGCGCTCCTCGTCGGTGAGCGTGCCGCGCGAAACGGTCAGGTTGTACACCTCGCCGCGGTTGTAGAGGCTCGCGGGCGTCTCCAGCCTGAAGCCCCACGGATTGTCCTTCGGCATGAGATCGCGCGGCCCGCGCTCGAAGACGTGCTCGGGCTTGTCCGCGAGCAGGTTCTCGGTCACGGGAAGCGCGGGAGCGGCCGTGCGCGCCTTGCGCTGCGCTTCCTCCCACGAGATGCCGAGCCGGTCATCGAGCGTGCGCCGCCACGTGCGCTTCGCGATCTCCTTCAGCCGCTGCGCGCTTTCGGGCGCCAGGTACTCGCCGCCCGTATTGGAGCTCGCGACGAACGCGAAGTCCTCGTCGAGCGCGTCGAGCTCGCGCTCGAGCGCGGCGCCGAGCGCAGCCGCATCGCCGCCGGCCGCGATCGCCTTGAGATGCGCGATCTCCGCGTCGCGCTTGAGCACCTCGAAGCGCATGCGCACCTCGTGGATACGGTCGTAGATCGTTTCGAGCTTGGTCGCCTTGTCCACGACGTACTCGGGTGTGGTCACCTTGCCGCAGTCGTGGAGTCCTCCCGCGATCTTGAGCGCTTCCCAGCCGTCCTCGTCGAGCGTGAACTCGGAGAAGGGGCCGGTCTTCGCATCGCACGCGGCGCGCGTGAGCATGTTGGTCAACTCCGGCACGCGCTCGCAGTGGCCGCCGGTGTACGGCGATTTCGCGTCGATCGCCCCCGCGACGAGATGGATCAGCGCGTCGAGCAGCGCCTTTTGCGCCGCGAGCAGCCGCTGGTTGTCGATGGCGAGCGCGCCGGCGCCCGCGAACGCTTCCACGAGCGCCATGCGTTCCGGCGACGGCGGTTCGATCGTGCCGGCGGCGAACACGCAGACGATCCCGATGACGGTATTGCTGCGGTTCACCAGAGGCACCGTCACCATCATGAGAGGGACCGCGCCGAAGTGTGTGGTCAGGAATTCGAGCCCCTTGGGTCTTTGTGTGGCGACGATCTGCGAGTGGGGAACGGTTTGCGCGGCGGCATGGGCGATCGGGTTTGCGATGTCGCCGAGCGAAAGCTGCGGCGGCTGCGCCCGCGGCACCGAAGCCGGCGTGCGCCAGGCCTGCGCGACGGGCTCGAGCGTCCTGCCGTCGTCGTCGAGCAGATAGACGATGCCGCCCTGCGCGCCCGCCGCTGCCTGCGCTTCGGCCAGCACGCGCTCCACCAGGCGGTCGAGATTGCGCTCGGCGGAAAGTGCCTTCGCGATGTCGAGGAACCTGCGGATCGTCTGGCGCATCTGGCTCATGGCCTGCCCCAGTGCCTGGATCTCGTCGATTCGCGTGCGCAGCGGTGCCGGGGTCGTGAAATCGAAGCGGCGTATCGCGGCGGCCTCGCCGGTGAGCGCGTTCAGATTGTCGGCGATGCGGCGGGAAACCCACCATGTGAATGGCACCGTGAGCGCGATCAGGACAAGTGTCAGCCACACGTGGCGCTGCAGTACGGCACGGGCGGCGACCAGGAGCTCGTCGGTGGGGACCGCGATCGCGAGCCAGGCGTCCTTCTGCGTGCCCTGGGCGCTCGTCGGCAGCGCCCGCACGACCCACGGCCTGCCCTCGACGTCGATCGTCCTGCGCGCGGCGTAACGGCGCACGTCCGAGGCCGCCGCGGCGAGCACGGGGGAGAGCGCCTCGACTTTCGTGAGCGCCGTGTTGCCGGCTGCATTCGCCGCGATGCGCTCCGGCTGCGAATAGGCGACGACGTTCTTGTCCGCGTCGAAGATCGCGAGCTCCGAGGACGGCGTCGGGCGCGCCTGCGCGAGCGTTGCCGAAAGCTGTTTGAGCGTGAGATCCGCGCCCACCACCGCGCGGCCGTGCTCGGCACGCTGGGCGATCGTCTGGCCGACGTCGCCGGTCGTGAAGAAGACGTAGGGCTCGGTCTGGATGACCGCGGTGCTCTTCATCGAATCGCGATACCAGGGCCGCGCGCGCGGATCGAAGCTGTAGTCCGCGGGTGCCGGCGTACGCGCGATCTCGTTCAACGCGGCATCGAAGAGGATGAACTGCATGCGGTTGCCGTCCCCCCGCTCGATGCTTTGCACGCGGAAGGCTGCGTGGCGCGGCGCGTCGAAGCGCTTTCTGTCGGCCTCGGTGCGCAGCGCGCGCACGAGAAAGAAGTCGCCGTTGTAATAGCCGACGTAAATCGACTCGAGCTTCGCCTGTCGGTCGAGCACGGAGACGAGCGCCGGCAGCGATTGCAGGCGTGCGTCCAGCGTCGCGGCGTCGGTGATCGGTGCCCGCGAGATCCACTCGACGACGGCTTCCACGGGTGCGCGCAGCCGCAGGATCTCCGCGGCGCTTTCGCGCTCGATGCGCTCGAACACGTCTTCGGCGGCGGAGAGCACGATGTTGCGTCCCTGCACATAGCTGCTCCAGATGAGCACGCCGCCGACCACGAGGATCAGCGCGGTGAAGAGCACCTGGATATGGAGATAGAACGGGCGCTGTCGCCACAGAGACAGCATCCTCGCACTGCGTAGCGCACCGATTGCCTGCATTGCGGTACTCCGACTAGTTCGGTTTTATGCCTGCCGCTTTGATCACGGCGCCCCATTTCGCGATCTCCGCCGCGATGAACGTCCGGGCTGCTTCCGGCGTCGTGTGCCCGGGTACGAGGCCCTGCGCCGAGTACTGCTCCTTCACTGCCGCACTGTTCGCGCCCTTTTCGAGCTCGCCATTGAGCTTCGCCACGACTGCCCGCGGCGTCCTCGCCGGCACGAGCAGCGCGTACCAGGTGCTCACGTCGAAATCCGCGACTCCTGCCTCGATCATGGTGGGAAGCTGCGGGAACTGCGAAGAGCGCGTGCGCGTGGTAACCGCCAGGGCGCGCACCTTGTTTGCCTTCAGCGCCGGAAGTACGGTGCTCGAGGTCGCGATGACCATCTCGACCTTGCCGGCGGAGAGATCGGCGATTGCCGGGGCGAGACCCTTGTAGGGCACGTGCGTCATGCGCACTTTCGTCGCGAGCTCGAGCCGTTCGGCGGCGAGATGGGATGAGCTACCCTGGCCTCCGGAGCCGTAGATCATCTGCCCGGGTTGTTTTCGGGCGAGCTCGAGGAGCTCGCCGACCGATTTCACCTGGAGCCCCGGGTAGATCACGAGAAAGCTCGGCTGATGCCCGATGATCGCGACGGGCTGAAGGTCTTTCTGCGTGTCGTACGGCAGCTTCGGAAAAAGCGTCGCGTTCACCGCGAGGCTGATGTTGTTCAGCAGCAGCGTGTAGCCGTCCGGAGTCGCGCGCGCCGCGATCTCGGTGCCTGGGATGCCGCCCGCGCCGCCACGATAGTCGACGAGGACCGGCTGGCCCAACGAGCGCTGGAGCGCGTCGGCCACGACGCGGCCGACGGAGTCGTTGCCGCCGCCGGGCGGGAACGGGATGACGAAGCGGATCTCATGGGACGGGTAGGGCGGGGCCGCGCGAGACTTGTCGCTCTGCGCTCGAGCGCCGGCGTTCGCGCACATCAGCGCCGCGCCCGCAAGCAGGGCGGCCGCGAGTCTCGTTCGACCCATTCGTATGTTCCCCCGGGTCGATGATACCGTGGCTGCGTTACGTGCCGATGTCGATTACGACACGGTCGCCGACGTGCAACGTTCCTCCTTTCACGATGCGCGCCGTCATCCCACCGTGGCCGCGCATCGCGTTGTAACCCCCCGGGCCGAGCGTTTCTTCCATGCGCGAGCAGGGGTCGCAGGGCCCGGTCAGCTCGATGCGAACGTCATTTCCGATTCGCCAGAGGAGGCGCAGGTCCGGAAACGGCGAGCGCATCGCGACGAGGTTCAACCCGGAGATCACGAGATTACGGCGGAGCTCTCGAGGATCGATGTCCGGCTGGCGGCACCACTGCGCAAGCGGTGCGAGGTGCTCGAACTGAAAGAGCGTCACCTCGCGCTTGCGTGCCGAGTCAGCGAGGCGCTCGCGCGTTGCGCGGCGGTCGCCGATCAGTCCGCGGCCGGGGACGGCCTGCGCTTCGATGACCGATTGTGCCGGGGCTTTTCGCTCGGGGCGAAGGATGATGGCTTCGAGGCGACCCTGCGGGCTGAAATGGCTGCTCAGCTCGCGCAGCCCGCCGGTTGTGACGATCATTTCAAATAAATGTTCTGCCGCGGCCCCATGCCGCGAACTTCGACTTCGACGACTTCATTCAGCGTGAAGAGGTAATGGACGCTGCCCGCCGGCTCCCTGATATAGCTCCCCGGCGGGTATGCAGTTGCTTTATCACGGTCCATCGACTTGCCGTGCCCAATGTACAGAGTCCCCGAAATCACGGTCAATTCCTCGTCGCCGGGGTGATGATGGGGTGCGTTGACCGTATTGGGCGGATACCTGGCGCGAAAGACGTAATACTCGGCCTTTCCGGGTGTACCGAGCAACGGCGCTGTCAACACGCCAGGGGCTCTTGGACTCTCACCGAATACCAACTGGTCCGGTGTAAGGGCCGTCACTCCCGACGGGACCTCCTGGGCCATGCCATTCATGCTGGTTCCCCAGATCGAGCAAAGAGCGAAAACAGATGCGACGTTCAATCGTGATGACATTTCTGGGCCTCCTTCGGTCAGCTGCTTCAGCCTGAAGGATCGGCATCTCGGCAGATATCCGTTTTCGGCCTGGTTGGCCGAAAGGGGCACATTTCGGTAGGCTTGACGACCCATATGCCACCGCTTCATTCCAGTAGTCTTCGCTCGCCCTTACCTCGTGACGTGAAGCAGGCCATCGACTACATGCGGGAACATGTTGGTCGGAAAATCACGATGCCCGATCTGGTCCTCGCTTCCGGCGTGGCCAGGCGAACACTCGCTAAACACTTCACCGCTTTCCTCGGGCTCGCGCCACTCAGCTACCTGCGCCAACTGCGATTGGCGGCCGCGCGGGAGAGTTTGATCCATGGTCCGGACGACGCGTCGGTTACGACAGTAGCCGCACATTACGGCTTTACCCACTTTGGAAGGTTCTCGGCCCAGTACCGGCGATCCTTCGGAGAATTGCCGTCATCGACACTACGGCAACGACGCCTGGTGGCGATGCCTGAACGAAAGCCGCGCGATTCCCATGATGGTGGAGGAATCAGCGGTACGGAGAGCAGATCCCTCCTGGCGCACCCGTCGCGCGATATACCATCGATCGCAATCGTGCCGTTCCTGACATCTGCGTCGGACGCGACGCTCGGTTCGTTCGCGGAGAGCGTGGCTGAAGGAATCGCAGCCGAAGTGTGTTCACTCCGTGCAGTTTCCGTGGTGATGCCAGGGCTACAAGGCGGCGCAGTCCGTGCGCCTCAACGCCTGGCCCGGGAACCGGGTAAGCGATATTTCCTGATCGGCCGGCTGACTGACGCGGGCGCGCGGCTGCGATTCCTCATTCGTATTGTTGAAGCCGTAACCGGACGTCACGTCTGGGGCGAGAGCTACGATGGTCGGCGCGACGAACTTCTCGAGTTGCAAGACAGTGTGACAGCGGGTGTCGTGCGAGCGGTGCTGCCTAATATCCGCCAGTTCGAAATTGACCGGGCATGGCGAGTACCTCCCCGGGATCTCGATGCGCATGGCTTGGCGATGCGCGCGCTGCCACTCGTGTTCGCATCGCGACCCGAGGCCGCCCGGCGCGCGATGGATCTGCTGCAACGTGCCATGGAGATTGATCCCGACCACCCGTTGGCTGCTGGCCTTGCCGCCTGGTGCCACGGCCAATTGGTCATGTACAACGGGAGCAGCACGCCGGATGAGGAAAGAAGGATTGCCCTTCGACTGGCGCAGCGCGCCGGGATTTTCGACCACGATGATCCGCTGGTGCTGACGGCCCGCTGCGCTGTCCACACCATGTTCGGAGAATTCGATGCGGCCGGGAGCCTCGTGGCGAGGGCACTGGCGTTGGACCCCACGTGCGCGTGGGCGTGGGGGCGCAGCGGCTGGCTCAACTCGTATCTGGGCAACGCCGAGATCGCCATCGATCATTTCCACCGCGCCGTCTCCCTCGATCCGGGGTCACTGACGAACGCGAACAGCTTCGTCGGAATCGGCAGCGCACACTTCCACGCCGGTCGCTACGACGCAGCGGCATTCTGGCTGCGCAAGGCCATGCTCGAACAACCGGGGACACTGTGGCCCAATCGCACCCTGTCGGTGTCCTACGCGCGTCTTGGCGAGCGTTCCCGGGCGCTGGAATCCGTCGCGGCTCTTCGCCGCTACTGTCCCGATCTCACGATCAGCCAGGTTGTCGCCGCGATTCCATTCCGACCGGACTACCTGGGACGTCTGGCTGAGGGCCTCGACGATCTCGGGTTGCCTGCCTGAAAGTGGCGCCCCGAAGACGAATCGAACGTCCGACCTGCCCCTTAGGAGGGGGCTGCTCTATCCACTGAGCTACCGGGGCGTGAGGCGGCTAGTTTACCGGACGTTCGCATGATTATTGGCGCCCGCGGTCGGTGGGTTACGCTATCGCTAATCCACCCTACCACCCAATTCACCCGGCGCAGTGTTTACGGAGGTGCCCATGCTCGCGAGCGTCGATCACATCGTGCTGACCACGGCGGATCTCGATCGCTGTCTCGACTTCTATACGCGCGTGCTCGGGATGACGGTCGAGACCTATGGTGAAGGCCGCATCGCGCTCAAGTTCGGACCTCACAAGTTCAACGTGCATCCGCCTGGATTCGTCGCCGGACTGCGGGCGCATCTGCCGACGCCGGGGTCGCTCGATTTGTGTTTCCTCGCCGATCGGCCGCTCGATGAGGTCATCGCGCATTTGAAGGCCTGCAAGGTGCCGCTCCTGGGGGAGCCGTCGATCCGGGCCGGGGCGCGGTTTCCCATCCGGTCGGTGTATGTGCGGGATCCGGATCAGAACCTCATAGAGATTTCTGAGCCAGCGCAAGGCGCGGTGACGTAGGGAGCGGCGGGTTCGCTGCCGCTCACCCGCCATGGTTGCGGTTACGTTAGATTTGCATATGCCCGATTTCTGGCAAAGCTGCGGTTTTCATCTTCTCCAACGGCGTGCAGATGGGCGCCTGAAGGTCACCGACGACTATCTGCGCGCATATTTCGAGCGGCCTGAGCTTGCGCTCGTCGCCGAGTCGTCCGCGGCCGAGCGTGTGCTGCACGCGCAACTCATCGAAAACCCCCGGACACAGGTGAGCGCGGCGGCGCTCGCCGCCGTCGAGGACGAGGACGCGCGCGAGAACTACGCGGTGATGCTGCGCTTTCGCGATCAGCTTCTTGCGGCGCCGACGCTCGAAGCGTTCTATTTCGATCTCTTCCGCCGCGATGTCGCGGTGCCACCGGATTTCGTGCACCACACCGCGCAGGTGATTCTGCGCAACATCCTGGAGGGTGGGGAGAGCGGGCTCGAAGCGCGCGCGGCCGAGATCTTCTTCCGCCCGCAGAGCGTCAGCATCGAGCACGGCACCGTCATGGTCGCCGACCGGGACACGGTCGAGAGGCACGCGAGCAGCGCCGGGCTGGGCAACGTCGGGCGGCTGCTCCGCGAGCTCCAGGCGCCGCTCAGAAGCGCGGAGCTCGACGTGCTCGAGGCGGCTACGCACGCCGAATATTTCGAGCGCGACGAGGCGTACGATCTCGCACTGGCGGTGAATCCCGGACAGCCGGGCAGCGCCGCGCTCGCGCGCGTGCTGGAGAAGTGGATCGCGCACTTCCACGGGCTTTCGGTGAGCGTCGCACCCGTGCGCGAGATTCCCGACGAGGAGTGGGTGTGGCACGTGGGACTCGACGCCGAGGCGACCGCGATGCTCAACGATATCTATAATGGCGGCGAAGTGGACGAAGACAGGATGAAACGCATCATCGGGCTCTTTCGCGCCGAGTTTTCCGACGCGGGCGCGCTCGCCCCCGAGCTCGAAGGCGCGCCGGTTTTCCTCGGACTCGCGATGTCGCCCGAAGGCACGCTCCGGATGAAGCCGCAGAATCTGCTCGTGAACTTGCCGCTCGCGAGGCGCGCATGAGCGCGCTCGACGAGCGCTGGGAACGCCTGGTTCAGGCACCGGCTCAGGAGGTGAGCCTCGCCGAAGGCGCGCTCCTCATCGCCGCCGGCGAGTACGCGGACCTCGACGTCGACGCGTATCTCACGCGCATAGACGAGATGGCCTTCGAGCTGCGCAAGCGGCTGCGCAGCGACGTGAGCACGACCGAAGCGATCATCGCGCTCAATCGATATGTCTTCGACGAGCTCGGCTTCACCGGCAACTCCGACGATTACTACGATCCGCGCAACAGCTTCCTGAACGACGTGATCGACCGCAAGCTCGGCATCCCCATCACGCTGTCGGTCGTGTATATCGAGATCGGCGCGCGCCTGGGGCTGAAGCTCGAAGGCGTGTCGTTTCCCTCGCACTTTCTCGTGAGATGCGCTTTGCGCGAAGGCGCGGTCATTCTCGACCCGTACGCGCGCGGCGCCTCGCTCGGCGTCGGCGACCTCCAGCAGCGGTTGAAGGCGGTGGTGAAGGACGTGGACCCCGATGCGGCGCTCGTCGCGAGCCTCCTCGGCGCCGCGCCCCCGAAGGACATCCTCGCGCGCGTGCTGCGGAACCTCCGCGCGATCTACGAGACCCGCAGCGAGCCGCTCAAGGCGCTGGCGGCCTCCAATCGCATCATTTCGCTCGCGCCCGCCTCCGCCGACGAATACCGCGATCGCGGCGAGCTCTACGCGGGCCTCGAATGTTTTCGTGCCGCGGTCGAGGACTTCCGCCAGTACCTGAAGCTGCGCCCGCAGGCGGCCGACAGCGGGCGCGTGGCGAGCCGCGTGGCCGAGCTCGAGCCGCTCGCGGCGCGGCTGAATTGAATCAGCCGAGGGTCTCGACCGCGTACGCGCTCCTCGTGTGCTGCTCGCTCTTCTGGGCGGGCAACTGGGTCGTCGCGCGCGGGCTGCAGGGCCACATGTCGCCGATCGCCATGGCGTTCTGGCGCTGGTTCACCGCGTTCCTGATCCTGCTGCCGTTCGTGGCCGCGCCGATCGCGCGCGAATGGCCCGCCGTTCGCCGGTCGTGGAAAGCGCTCGCCGTCTTCGGTGTGATCGGCGTCGCGCTCTTCAATACGCTCACCTACACGGGGCTGAAGTACACGACCGCGACCAACGGGCTGCTGCTCAATTCGGTGATCCCGGTCCTCATCATCGCGATCGGCGTCATCTTCCTGCGCGAGCGCGTGTCGTTTCGCCAGGCAGCGGGCGTCACGATGTCGCTGGCGGGCGTCGTCATGATCGTGCTCCGCGGCGACATCGACGCGCTCCTCGCGCTGAAGCTGAACGTGGGCGACCTGTGGATCCTGGGCGCCATGCTCGCGTGGGCGGTCTACACGGTGCTGCTGCGCTGGCGACCGCGCGAGCTCTCGTCGCGCGCCTTCACCGGCGTGGTGATCGGGTTCGGCCTCATCTTTCTGCTGCCGACCTTCGCGTGGGATTACGAGCAGGGCAGCCGCACGAGCTGGGGACCCGCGACGTGGGCCGCGGTCGCTTACTTCGCGATCTTCCCGTCGGTGCTCGCCTATTTCTTCTGGAACGCGGGTGTCGCGCGCGTGGGCGCCGAGCGCGCCGGCGTCTTCCTTCATCTGATGCCGCTCTTCGGCGCGGTGCTCGCGTGGCTCGTCCTCGGCGAGTCGCTGCTGTGGTACCACTACGTCGCGGCGGCGCTCATCTTCGGCGGGGTCTATATCGTGTCCAGCCAGCGCACGCGCGCATGAGCCTGGAGATTCTCAGCGCTCCGCCGAGCGGCCCGGCGCGGCCGGCGCCGCTCCTCTTCGTCCACGGCGCGTTCGTCGCCGCCTGGTGCTGGTCGGAATACTTCCTGCCGTGGTTCGCGGCGCGCGGGTGGGAAGCGCACGCGGTGAGCCTGCGCGGCCACGGCGCCAGCGCCGGCCGCGACCGCCTCGATTTCGCGAGCGTCGACGACTATGCGGCGGACGTGGCGAGCGCCGCGCGCACGCTCGGCAAGCCGCCGGTGCTGATCGGGCACTCGATGGGCGCGATCGTCGTGCAGCGCGCGGCGCGCCGGGTGGGCGCGCCGGCGATGGCGCTCCTCGCGCCGGTGCCGCCGCACGGTCTTTCCGGCAGCCTCTTCTCGCTCGCGCTGCGTGATCCGTCGCTTTTTTTCTCGCTCAATACGATGCAGCTCGGCGGCGAGGACCTGCCGGCGCTGCGTCGCATGCGCAATTACCTCTTTTCGGCGAGCGTGACCGAAGCCGACGTGCGGCGTTATCTCCGGCGCACGCAGCACGAATCGCAGCGCGCGCTCATGGATCTGTCGTGGCCGCAACAGCCGTGGATACGCGAGAGCGTAGGCCTTCCCGTGCTCGTCGCGGGCGCGGGGAACGATGCATTTTTTCCGGTGGCGATGCTCGAAGAGACGGCACGCCTGCACGGCGTGGAGCCGAAGATTTTCGAGGCAATGGCGCACGCGATGATGCTCGAGCCCGAATGGGAAGCGGTCGCGGCGCACGTGCACGGCTGGCTCGAAGAACGTATGATCCGGACATAAGAACACGGTTCACACCGGGGGCCGCGTGGATCCTCACCTCTACTGGATACTGACGGCGATCGCGCTCGTGATCGTCGAGCTTCTCACCGGTACGTTCTACCTCCTGATGCTCGGGATGGCGGCCGCCGGCGGCGCGGCGCTCGCGTACGGGGACTTCCCGTTCGGCGCGCAGGCCGGATTCGCTACGGCGATCGCCGTCGCCGGCGTCGTTTTCGTTCACCATTTCCACGCGCGCAACAAGAAACCCGGCGACCCCGGCAACGCGATTGATGTCGGCCAGCGGGTGACGCTTGAGTCGTGGGTCAACGAGTCGCAGGGGATTGCGCGTGTGCATTACCGCGGCACGCTCTGGGATGCGAAAGTCATCGGCGAGCGTGCGAGCGGCACGACTTACTACATCCGCGGCGTGGACGGCAGCACGCTCCACATCGCCGCACAGTGAGCCAGCAGCCGGGCAGTCGTCTTCAACGCGTGCGGCCGCTGCCGCGCGAACGTTTCACGGGGGGAAGCATGTTCCTGAAAATCATCATCGTTCTCGTCCTGACGGTCCTCATCGCGTTCTCGGGCTACCCGGCCTACGCCGTACCGGTCTTCGTGATCGGGCTCGGCATCGCCTTCGTGGTCGAATCGATCCGCGTCGTGCCGCAGCAGAGCGCGTGGGTGGTGGAGCGCCTCGGCAAGTTCCACGCGGTGCTCCAGCCCGGGTTGAACATCATCATTCCTTTCTTCGACCGGGTCGCCTACCGGCATTCGCTGAAGGAAGTGCCGCTCGACGTGTCCGAGCAGGTGTGCATCACGCGGGACAACACGCAGCTCGGCGTGGACGGGATCATCTATTACCAGATCACCGACCCGCGCCTCGCGTCCTACGGCGCCTCCGACCCGATCGGCGCGATCACCCAGCTCGCGCAGACGACACTGCGCTCCGAGATCGGCAAGATGGAGCTCGACCGCACGTTCGAGAGCAGGGACGAGATCAACCGCCAGGTGGTCGCCGTGCTCGACGAGGCGGGGCGCACCTGGGGCGTGAAGGTGATGCGCTACGAGATCAAGAACCTGACCCCGCCGGAGGCGATCCTGCGCTCGATGCAGGCACAGATCACCGCCGAGCGGGAGAAGCGCGCGTTGATCGCCAAGTCCGAAGGCCAGCGGCAGGAGGAGATCAACCTGGCCGACGGCGAAAAGCAGGCGTTCATACTGAAATCCGAAGGCCAGAAGCAATCGGCGATCAACAACGCACAGGGCGATGCGCAGGCGCTGGAGCTGATCGCGCAGGCGACGGGGAATGCCGTGCGCATGGTCGCGGATGCGCTCAATCAACCGGGCGGCATGAGCGCGGCGAACCTGAAAGTCGCCGAGCTCTACATCGGCGCCTTCAGTCAGCTCGCGCGCACGAACAACACGCTCATCGTGCCGAGCAACGTATCCGATATCGCCGGGCTCATAGCGAGCGCGATGACCGTGATGGAAGGGGCGAAGCGGGTGGAGACGACGCGGGCCACGCCCGCGTCGTGAGGCGCGTCGTCTAGCGGTTCAACCCGAGCATGCGCCACAGGCTCGCTAGACTGGGCAGCGGCTTTTGCGCAGGCGGCGGCGTCGCGCCGGGAATGGTCATCTGCCCCGGCGGAATCAGCTCCGACGAGGACGCGTCCCCCATCATCATTGGCGCGTAGGCCGTGGCCGCGGCCACGCGCGCCGGCCGCTTCGGCGCCGGGGCGGTCGATGCCCGCTGGTCGGGCGCGTAGGACGACTGTATCGGCGCCTGCGACCCGGCGACGACCATCGGCAACGGCCCGTAGGGCTCGCTCGCGGAGGGAGAGGGCGTGCGCGGCGCCGAACTGCGTGCCTTCGGCGGCGGATCGAGGAACTCGCCGCGGTCGGACGGCGGGAGCCCGTCGTTGATCAGGTTGCGCCGCCGCTGAAGGTAGGCATCGCGAACGAATTCGTACGGATCGAGCGCGGCCGTCTGGAGCACTTCGCTCGCTTCGAGCAGCTCGGAGCGGCGGTTGACGATGCGCACGCCCCACAGCGTGTTGCTGGCGCGCTGGGGATCGACATACGTGACCGGATCGGAGAGGTAGTCCACCACGCGTCCCACCGCGTCGCGTCCGGTGCTGGGCCCCAGGAACGGCAGCATGATGAACGGGCCGTCGCCCATGCCCCACCAGCCGAGCGTCTGGCCGAAATCCTCCTCGTGCTTCTCGATGCCGGCTTCGGTGGCGATGTCGAAGAGTCCGAGTATCCCGAGCGTGCTGTTGATCGCGACACGCCCGAAATCCGTGTACGCCGTCGTGAACTTGCCCTGGAGCAGGTTGTTGAGCGCGGTGAGGATGTCGTTCACGTTGCCGAAGAAGTTGCCGACGCTCGAGCGTATGAACTGCGGCAGCACGGCGCGATACACTTCGGCGACCGGTTTCATGATCGCCTTGTCGAAGCCTTCGTTGAACGAGTAAACGCCGCGGTTGAACGACTCGAACGGGTCCGCGGGGTTGGTGCCGTTTGCACAGCCGCCGAGGAGCGAAGCGGAGAGAGCGAGGCTGGCTATGGTGAGGCGCAGGCGCTTCCGGTCAGCAGGCATTTTGTATCCGATTTCTTCTTGTCCTGAGTGCGGCCGTATACGGCGCTAAGACGGCGCTAAGTACAACGCATCCCTGATTTTTCGATTGTAACAGCGCTTTCCGAGCGGCGGAAACCGGCCCGAGCCGGTCGGATTGCCGCTTTGTTATACTGCGCCGGTGCGTCAAGGCGCACCTATTTTCGGCGGCTTACGCCCGCCTTACAAACGAGCGGCCCCGCCCCACGTCCTCCGCTTCCATTCTCCTCAAGTCAGGAACATTCCCATGCTAGACCGAGTGAAACCCGCGTTTCAGTTGAAGGACACGAAGCTCTTCCGCCAGCAGTGCTACATCGACGGCGCGTGGGTCGATGCCGACGACAAGGCGACGCTGCCGGTCTACAACCCCGCCGACGGCGCGCAGATCGGCACGGTGCCCAAGCTCGGCCGCGCCGAGACGCGGCGCGCCATCGAGGCCGCGAATGCGGCGCTGCCGGGCTGGCGCGCGAAGACCGCCAAGGAGCGCTCGGCGATCCTCCGCAAGTGGTTCGATCTGATGATGGCAGCCCAGGACGACCTCGCCGTGCTGATGACGGTGGAGCAGGGCAAGCCGCTTGCAGAATCGAAGGGTGAGATCGCGTATGGCGCGTCCTTCATCGAATGGTTCGCCGAAGAGGCGAAGCGCGTTTACGGCGACACCATCCCGGCACAGGCGGTGGACCGCCGCATCGTCGTCATCAAGCAGCCGATCGGCGTGTGCGCCGCAGTAACGCCGTGGAATTTCCCCAACGCGATGATCACGCGCAAGGCCGGCCCGGCGCTCGCGGCCGGCTGCACGATGGTCATCAAGCCCGCGTCGATGACGCCCTACTCGGCGCTTGCGCTGTGCGAGCTCGCCGAGCGCGCCGGGATCCCGAAGGGCGTGATCAGCGTCGTGACGGGTCCCGCCGGCCCGATCGGCGAAGAGCTCACGACGAATCCGATCGTTCGCAAGTTCACGTTCACCGGCTCGACCGAGGTCGGCAAGCAGTTGATGGCGCAGTGCGCGGGCACGGTCAAGAAAGTCTCGCTCGAGCTCGGCGGCAATGCGCCGTTCATCGTGTTCGACGACGCGGACCTGGACTCGGCAGTGGAAGGCGCAATGGCTTCGAAGTATCGCAACACGGGACAAACCTGCGTCTGCGCGAACCGCTTGTTCGTCCAGGACGGCGTGTACGACAAGTTCGCAAGCAAGTTCTCCGAGAAGGTCGCCGCGATGAAAGTCGGCAACGGCCTCGAAGACGGCGTATCGCAGGGCCCGCTCATCGACATGAAGGCGGTCGAGAAAGTGGAGGAGCACATTGCCGACGCGGTGGGCAAGGGCGCGAGAGTGCTCACCGGAGGCAAACGGCATGAAAAGGGCGGCCAGTACTTCCAGCCGACCGTGCTCGCCGATGTGACTCCCAAGATGAAGGTGACGCATGAGGAGACGTTCGGCCCCGTCGCTCCGCTCTATCGCTTCAACACGGAGAAAGAGCTCCTCGATCTCGCGAACGACACCGAGTACGGCCTCGCGGCGTATTTCTACAGCCGCGACATCGGCCGCATCTGGCGCGTTGCCGAGGGTCTGGAATCCGGCATCGTCGGCATCAACATCGGCATCATCTCCACCGAGGTCGCGCCGTTCGGCGGTGTGAAAGAGTCGGGCATCGGGCGCGAGGGCTCGAAGTACGGTCTGGAGGAATTCCTCGAGGTGAAATACCTGTGCCTGGGCGATATCACCAAGTAGCGATCGCCGCAGCTCTTGCCGCCTGCGCGTCCGCCTACGGTCAGGCGGACGTGGCTGGACGGTATTCAGGGAGTTTCGTCGCGCAGCAGTTCGGAAGGAATGCGGACGTCGGCATGACGCTCGTGATCTCGAGCGTCGAAGGCGAGCGCGTGAAAGGCGTTGCGACAATGGGCGGCCAGTCCTGCGCCGGCGACTATCCCTTCGAAGGCTACCTGAAGGGCAACGAGCTCGGGATACGCTCGAACGTAAAAGGCGGCCGCGCGGGTGATTGTACGTTCGCGATGCGCGGCACCCTCGAGGGCAACCGGATCACCGGTACATACGGACCCTATCCGGTCCAGCTTTCGAAGTGACGTGATCCAGCTTCTCGGCCTCGACCATGTCGTGCTCCGCGTGAGCGATGCGCTGCGGATGACGCGGTTCTATTGTGACGTGCTGGGCTGCAAGGTCGAGCGCGCCCGGCAGGATATCGGTCTCATTCAGCTTCGCGCGGGGCAATCGCTGATCGACCTCGTCACGATCGACGGCGAGCTCGGAAGCAAGGGGGGCGCCGCGCCGGGCGCGGAAGGGCGGAACATGGATCATTTCTGCCTGCGCGTCGAGCCCTTCGATCAGCTCGCCGTGATCGCCCATCTGATCAAGCACGGCGTGGTGCCCGGTGAGACGAAGCAGCGTTACGGCGCGGACGGCACCGGCCCGTCCATCTACATCACCGACCCGGAAGGCAACACGGTCGAGCTGAAAGGCCCCCCGGTTTGAGACGCGGCACGCGGAGGCGGCGGCTGGCGGCGGCCGCCGCCCTGCTCGCGTGCGGCCCCTCTCATGCGGCGCGTCCTCTGCTCACGGACGACGCGCGCATCGTCGACGCCAAGGCGTGCCAGGTGGAATCGTGGGCGCGCCATAACAAGGACAGTCGCGAGTTCTGGGCGATCCCGTCCTGCAATCCCACCGGCAACGCCGAGATCGCCGTGGGCGGCTCGAAGACGCGCGAAGACGGCGAGACACACACGAGCGTTTTCCTGATTCAGGCGAAGACGCTCTTCAAGACGCTCGAGCCCAACGGCTGGGCCACGGGGGCTGTCGTGGGTTACCAGGATCCGAAGACCTCGCCCAACCGGCCGGTCAAGCACAACCTCTACGCCTACGTGCCGACAAGCTTTTCCTTCCTGGACGACGTGTTCGTGCTGCACACGAACATCGGCGCCGCGCGACCCGACGGCGAATCGCACCACCGGGTGACGTGGGGCGTGGGGAGCGAGACGCGGCTCCATCCCTCGCTCTTTCTCGTCGCGGAAGCCTTCCGGCAGGACGCCGCGGGCCCGCACTACCAGGCGGGCCTGCGCTACTGGATCGTTCCCAACCGCGTGCAGGTCGACGCGACGATCGGCGACCGGCTGGGAGAAAGCCGGGGCGGGCGCTGGTATTCGATCGGTCTGCGGCTATTGTCGCCGCCGTTTTTGCCCTGACTGCCGCAAGGGACGTTCTTCAGCCGATGCGCTCGGCGACTTGCTTGCCAAACGCCTTCGTGCCGAGCTTGCCGCCCAAATCAGGCGTTCGCGTATCCGGGGACTTCAGCGCCGCATCGATCGCCCCGTCGATCGCTTTCGCCGCCTGCGCGAATTCCTGGCGCTTGTGACGCTCGGCGAGCCATTCGAGCAGCATGGCCGCCGAGAGGATGAGCGAGGTCGGATTGGCCTTGTCCTGACCGGCGATATCGGGCGCGGAGCCGTGCTGGGCCTGTGCGCAGCACGCGTCGTCGCCCGCCATCACGGAGCCGGCGAGCCCGAGGCTGCCTGAGATCTCCGAGGCTTCGTCGGACAGGATGTCGCCGAACATGTTGCCGGTGACGATGCAGTCGAACTTCGAGGGGTCGCGCACGAGCAGCGCGGCCATGGCGTCGACGATCTTCTCGTCGAGCTCGACGTCGGGGTATTCCTTCGCCACCGCGCGCACTTCGCGCAGAAACAGGGCGTCGGAGATGTGGAACACGTTCGCCTTGTGCACGGCGGTGACCTTCTTCCGCCGCCGGCGCGCCCAGTCGAATGCAACGCGCGAGATGCGGTTGCATTGCTGCGCCGTCACTTTGCGCACGGCGATCGCGACGTCGGGCGTCGGCATGAATTCACCGCGTCCCATGAACATGTTGCGGTCGGCGTAGAAGCCTTCGGTGCACTCCCGGAAGATCACGAGGTCGACGGGCTTGCCCGTAAGGCCCACGCCCATGCGCGAGAGCGCCGGGCGGATGTTCGCGAAGAGATCGAGCTTCACGCGAAACTCGCCCGAAGGGTTGATCCCGCCCTGCTCGCGCGGCGGATACTGGAGGTGATCGACAGGGCCGAGGATGATGCCGGGCGCGTTGCGCGCGGCCTCCATCACGTCGTCCGGAAGCGTGGAGCCGCGCTTCTTCAGCGCTCCCAGACCCATTTCCATCTTCTGCCATTCGAGCCCGAGCTTGTATTTCGCGTTGGCGCGATCGAGCACGTTCAAAGTCGCATCGGTGATTTCCGGCCCGATGCCGTCGCCGGGGAGGACGAGGATTTTCATGAGTTGAAGGAACAAAGGCCGGACGAGTGTCCGGCATCTTTCCAGCACAGTGGGATCCGAAGCTTGGAATTCACGTGACTTGAAGTCGCGGC
>JADMIO011124163.1_pt1 | contig 31470 bp, 20 predicted proteins | sample 8958161 | NCBI WGS metagenome assembly JADMIO01 (sample SAMN16585339, study PRJNA669376) | soil metagenome | isolation source: Crop rotation soil | place: USA: Cullars Rotation, Alabama | collected 2011 | reverse complement strand
GCAGAAGCCGGTAGCCGCCGAGACGATCCGACAACCAACCCCCAACCGGACGCAGCAGGCTGCCGGAGACGACGACGATTGTCGTGAAGTCGCCGGCGGCGACGCGCGACAGGTGATACTGCTCGAAGAAGAAGGTGGTGAGGAAGCTCGTGAAGCCGACGAAGCCGCCGAAGGTCAGCGAATACAGAAAGCAGAACCAGAGCGTGTCCGGTTCCTTCAGGACCGATGTGTAGTCGCCCCACGTCAGGCGCGCCCGCTTCGACGGACTCTCCCTGGCCATGAAGGCGAACAATACCAGCACGAGCAGCACCGGCAGCGCCATGAGCGCGAAGGTGGTACTTCTGCCGAAGCGCTCGGCGAGCCGCGGCGCGCCGAGCGTCGCGAGCAGCGAGCCGGAGTTGCCGGCTCCGGCGATGCCCATTGCCAGGCCCTGATACTCAGGGGGATACCAGCCGCTCGCCAGCGGCAGCGCGACGGCGAAACTGGCGCCCGCGATTCCGAGCAGCACGCCGACGGCGTAGAACTGGCCGAGCGTGTGCGCCACCCTCCAACCGAGCAACAGGGGGACGATCGTCACCGAGAGACCGATGAGCCCGGCCCGGCGTCCGCCGATCCGATCGCCGAGCATGCCGAGCAGCGGTCGGAAGAACGAGCCCGCGAGCAAGGGCACCGCGACCAGCAGCCCCTGCTGGGTGGCGGTCAGACGGAGCTCGGCGCGAAGAAACGGCGCCAGCGGACCGAGCAACACCCACACCATGAAGCTGACGTCGAAGTACAGCAGCGCGGATATCAGTGTCGGCAGGTGCCCGGAACGAAGAAAGCCGTTGCGTGTCGTCATGCCGCTTCTCCCTCTTCTTTTTGCCTTGGCTCTTTCTGTCCGCAGGTCATGTCCGCTGAAACGGGGATCTCAACAAGCACGACGCCGCCTTCGAGCCGCGTCGCGTAGGTCGGCACACAATGATCGGGCCTGGCAAACGACGGCCGTTCGACGGCGCCGCTCTGAAGGTTGATCTTCCATGCGTGCAGCGGGCAGACGACCGACCGCCCGGTCACGATGCCGTCGCACAGTGGCCCGCCCTCGTGCGGACAGTGGTTGGCGACGGCGAGAAAGCTGTCGCCCAGGTTGAACAGCGCCAGCTCGTGTCCCGCGACGCGCACTGCGCGCCCCTCGCGCGGCGGCAGGTTCTCGCTCGCCGTCACTCGCACCCATCGTCTTTGACTCATGCATGCACCTTTTCGAGAGCCTGAATCGGAATGAACTGTGTCGGGTGCACCGGCTCCCGCCCTTCCGTCCACGCGTCATACGAGTGGGATTTCGACTTGCGTAGGCGATCGAGCAGCGCCTGCTTCGCCGCATCGGTCGCGTACACCGTCTCCTTGCGCACCTTGTCGATACCGATCCGCTCCACGAAGTCGTAGGTGCGCTCGAGGTAGTTCGCCTGCTCGCGGTAGTACTGAAAGAACAGCTCCGCCGCTTCGAGCGCCGCTTCGGTGGTCTCGACGGTGATGAGCAGGTCTGCTTTCCGCACCGTCTTGCCCGCGGCGCCGCCCACCACCACCTGCCAGCCGCCCTCCTGCCCGACCAGCCCGATGTCTTTCACGGTGGCCTCGGCGCAGTTGCGGGGACAGCCGACGGTGGCCATCTTCACTTTGTGCGGCGTGAAGAGATTCTCGAAGCGCCGTTCCATCTCGATTCCGGCCGCCGTGGAGGGCTGCGTGCCGAAGCGGCAGAACTCGGTGCCGACGCAGGTCTTCACCATGCGGACACCCTTCGTGTATGCCTGGCCAGAGGGCATGCCGAGGTCGGCCCACACCTTGGGCAGGTCTTCCTTCTTCACGCCGAGAAGATCGATCCGCTGGCTGCCGGTGATCTTCACCATCGGCACCTGGTACTTCTCGGCGACGTCGGCAATACGCCGCAGCTCGGCGGGAGTCGTGACACCGCCGCGCATGCGCGGCACCACCGAGAAGCTGCCGTCCTTCTGGATGTTGGCGTGCACCCGATCGTTGATGAAGCGGGCCGAGCGATCCTCGTCGTGATCGCCGCACCACAACATGTCGAGCATGTAGCTCAACGCCGGCTTGCAGACTTCGCAGCCCTGCCCATCACCGTAGATGTCGAGCACCTCCTGCACCGAGCGCAGCCGCTGGCTCCGCAGGATGTCGCGCAGGTTGTCCTGCGTGAACGGCACACAGCGGCACAGAACCTTTTTGGTGTCTTCCTCGAACTCCGGAGCCACGGCTTTCAGGAGCTCCTGACAGAGCGACGAGCAGCTGCCGCACCCTGTGCTGGCGCGGGTGGCTTCCTTGAGCTGGGACAGCGTGTTGACGCCTCTTTCGTGGATCGCCTGGATGATGGCGCCCTTGCTGACGCCGACGCAGCCGCAAATGGTGGCCGTGTCCGCCATCTGCGCGATGTCCAGCCCGGCATCGGCTCCCGGCGGCGGAAACAGCAGATGCCGACGATGGCCGGTGAGGTCGCTGCTGGTGCGCAGCCACTCCATGTAGCGATGACTGTCGGAAGTGTCGCCGACGAGTATGACGCCCTGCAGCGTGTTGTCGCGGAGCACGAGCTTTTTGTAGACGCCCAGCGCCGGATCCTGATAGCGCACCGACTCTTTGTCGTCCGCGTCGGCCCAGTCGCCGGCTGAGAAGACGTCGACGCCCATGATCTTGAGCTTGGCCGCCTGTACCGTGCCCCTGTAGGTCGGCCCTTTGTTACCCGTGATCGTCGCGGCGAGCACCTTGCCCTGTTCGAAGAGCGGCGCCACCAGCCCGTAGCAGACGCCGTTGTGCTCGACGCACTCGCCCACCGCAAAGATGTCGGGGTTCGACGTCTCCATGTGGTCGTTGACGACGATGCCGCGGTTGATTTTGAGACCGGCTTTGCGGCCAAGCTCGACATTGGGCCGGATGCCGGCCGCGACCACCACGAGATCGGCGGCAATCCGGCTGCCATCGACAAACGCGACCCCCTCAACCTTCGCCGTGCCGAGGAACTTGAGCGTGCTCTTGTTGAGCAGCACGTGGACGCCGAGCGCCTCCATCTTCTCCTTCAGGTAGTAGCTGCCGATGCCGTCGAGCTGCCGCTCCATCAGCCGATCGACGAGATGCACGACGGTGACGTCGCACCCCTGCACCTGCAGCCCGCGCGCGGCTTCCAGGCCCAGCAGGCCGCCGCCTATCACCACCGCTCGCACGCCCGGGCGCGCCCGGCCCAGCAGCGCCCGCGTGTCATCGAGCGTCCTGAACGCAAAGATGCCGTCCTTGTCGATCCCCTCGATCGGCGGCATGATGGCGTAGCTGCCGGTCGCGAGCAGCAGCGAGTCGAAGGTTTCGACCTCGCCATCCTCGGTCGAGATCACGCGCAAGGCGGCGTCGACCTCGGTCACCCGGGCGCCCAGCCGCAGCCGGATGTTGTTCGACCGGTACCAGTCGATCGGATTGAGCGCGATCTCCTCCGCTGCCTTCTCCCCCGCCAGCACCGACGACAGCATGATGCGGTTGTAGTTGACGTGCGTTTCGTCGCCGAACACCGTGATCTCGAAGCGCGGCGCATGTTTGAGGATCTGCTCCACGCACGCGATGCCGGCCATGCCGTTTCCGACGACGACGAGTTTTTTCATAAGCCTCACCGATACTGAATAGGTCACGGCACGCCGGCGCGGGCACGCTCGACGCGCACGGCCGACTGCTTGTAGTTGGGCTCGCGAGAGATCGGGTCGTAGGCGCTCTGCGTCACCTGGTTCGCATTCGCCTCCGCCCAGTGGAACGGCATGAACACCTGTCCGCTCGCGATCGTCTCGGTGATGCGCAGCTCGAGGTTCCGCACGCGGCCGCGCCGGGACACGACGTCCACCCGATCCGACCACTTCAGCCGGAGCCCTTTGGCGTCGCGCGGGTTCATCTCGAGCCAGGCGCGCGGCGACAGCCGATCGAGAATCGGCACGTGCCCCGTTTTGGTCCGCGTGTGCCAGTGCTCGACGGTCCGCCCCGTGTTGAGCACCAGCGGAAATTCGTCGTTGGGCGGCTCGGGAAACGGCGCCCATTCGGTCGGGAGCAGCTTGGCCCGGCGATCCTCTGTCTGGAACCTCCCATCCGCGTAGAGGCGGCGGGTGGCGGTCGCATTCGAGGCTTCCGCCGGAAACGGCCATTGAATGCCGCCATGCTGCTCGAGTGCCGCATAGCTCATCCCGGAGTAGTCGCACAACCGCCCCGCCGACACTCGTTTCCATTCCTCGAAGGCGTCCGCGGGAGACGACCAATCCGGGAACAGCGTCCCAGCGCAGCCGAGCTGACGCGCGAGCGCCAGGAAAATGTCGAAATCGGCACGAGCCTCGCCAGGCGGCACGACCGCGGGATTGACCTTGCTGACGCGCCGCTCCGAGTTGGTGTAGGTGCCCTCCTTCTCTCCCCAGATGGCCGCCGGCAGCACGAGGTCCGCACACTCCGAAGTGGGCGTCGGATGAAACCCGTCCTGCACCACCAGGAACTCGAGCGACTCGAGCGCCTGGCTCAGCACACCGAGATTTGGGAAGGAGACGATCGGATTGGTGCCGATAATCCACAGCGCACGAATCTTTCGTTCGAGCACCGCCTCGACGATGTCGGGGTAGGCGAGGCCTCGCGCGTCTGGAATCTGCTCGACCGGCACACGCCAGATCGCGGCGAGCTCCTCCCGATCCGCACGATTCTCGAATTTCCGGTAGCCGGGCAGACTCGAGGTGAAACCGGCCTCGCGCGTGCCCATCGCGTTGCATTGGCCGGTCAGCGAGAAGGGCGCCGCGCCCGAACGCCCGATGTGGCCCGTGATGAGAGCGAGGTTGTTGATGGCGTTGACCGTCTCGGTCCCCTTCGTGCTGTGGTTCACCCCCATCGTCCAGCCGATGAACCCGGCGCGCGCCTGTCCATAGGCGAAGGCGGTCTGATGGATCTGGGCAACCGACAGGCCGGTGATGCCGGCGACACGCTCGGGCGTCTCGTTGCGGACAGATTCCTTCAGCGCTTCAAAACCGGTGGTGTGCGCCTCGATGTAATCCCGATCGATCAGGCCGTGCTCGATCAGGATGTGGATCATCCCGTTCAGCAGCGCGAGATCGGATCGCGGCTTGAGCGGCAGGTGCAGATCGGCCAGCATCGCCGTCTTCGTCACCCGCGGATCGGCGACGATCAGGGTCTTGTCGCGGTTCGCCTCCAGGCGCTGCCAGAGGATCGGATGGTTGTCGGCGACGTTGGCGCCGATGAGGAGCACGACGTCGGCGCGCTCCATATCCTCGTACGCGCCTGGAGGTCCGTCGCTGCCAAACGATCGCTTGTAGCCGGCGACGGCCGTCGACATGCAGAGGGTGGTGTTGCCGTCGTAGTTGCGCGTGCCCAGCCCGAGCTGCACGAGCTTGCCCAGCGTGTAGAACTCCTCGGTGACGAGCTGCCCCGTGCTGACGACACCAACAGCCTGGGGACCGTGGTCGCGGGCAATCGCCGTGAAGCGCTCGGCCATCGTCCCGATCGCCTGGTCCCAGCCGACCCGCTGAAACCGTGCAGTGGCGTGGCTGGAGGCGGCGCGCCACCGGCCGTTGCCGGCGCGCAGCAGCGGATACCTTGCGCGGGTCGACAGGTGCAGCGTTTCGTGTTCGGACAGCCCCTTCGGGCAGAGCGAGCCGAGGTTCACCGGGTGATCGGGATTGCCGCGGACGCTCACCGCGCGTCCGTCCTTGACGCCGATGAAGAGGCCGCAGCCGACGGAGCAGTAGCCGCAGGTGGTCGGCACCCAGCGATCCGGCACCTTGCGCGCGGCGGTATAGCCCATGACCGGATCGAGGGTGTAGCGATAGCGATCGGCGCGGATGTCGAGGCCGAGCAGACGTTTCACGCTCGGCCTCACGCGGCCTCGCTCCCGAAATAGGGCGCCGTGACGTGTTTGGGCACCGCGCTCACGAAGAAGAGGTAGCGCCCGAGCACTTCGGCCGCCGAGGCGATCGCGCAGGCGCAGGCGAGGCCGATCGGGCTCGCGGTCGCGAGCGGGAGCACGATAGCCCCGAGCGCCAGCAGCACACCGCGGAGGACGACCCAGCGCGAGAGCTTCGACGAGAGCAGACGCGCCGAGGCCTGCAGCTCGATCGAATCCGACGCGATCATGCGGAAGAAGCACAGCGCCAGCACCACGATTTGCGCCGCGCCCGCCGCCGCGGCAGCAGACGTGAGCCAGGTGGAGGCACCCGCTCCAACCGCTGCGGCGAAGAGCGGCCCGAGCGTGGCGGCGGTGAGCGCAAACTGCACCAGCGTGAAGGGCGTGTCCCAGCTTGGCCGCGACGGCACGCGATAGATGTAGGCGCTCGCCGTCAAGCCGGCGCCGCCCAATGCCACCGTGAGCACGCCAACCGCTGCGCTGAACGGCACCTGCCACCAGAGGAGCGCCGCGTAGAGCGCCGCGATCGCGGAGAACGCGGTGAAGAGCAGCACCTCGCGGCTCAACCACGATCGCTTCCACATCTTGACCGCGCGGTAGGCGTGAATCGGCCGGCCGAGGTGCAGCGTCGAGGCGGCCAGCGCGAGGCCGCCGACGACCAGCGACGTGATCGCCGTGGTCCCGAGCCGCGTCGAGGCGTTCAACAACTGCAGCACGCAGATGGCGGCGAAGGCGCCCACCGACAACTGGGTCAGCACCGTCATCACGACCAGCGGCCAGTGGGGCTCGGACGCGCTCAGACGGATCAGATCGACCGGCCGCACATCCGGCGGCGCATCAACCGGCAGCGTCAACCGCGTCGTCGAGACGCTGTGATCGTTGGAGGGAACACCGGCCGCCGGCGCCTTCGCCGTGGCCAGCCTTCGCCAGTCGTCGACGCGAACGGTCTCGATCCGAATGGCGCCCGATGGACAGGCGGCCACGCACGCCGGCGCCTGCCCGAGTTCGAGGCGGTTGTAGCACATGTCGCACTTGCCGACGACGCCGCGCTCCGGGTTGTACTGGGGCACGCCGTACGAGCAGTTCCACGTGCAGTATTGACAACCGATGCACGCCTCGGCGCTGTGCAGCACGATGCCGGTCGCCGCGTCCTTCGTGTAAGCGTCGACAGGGCAGCCGCGAAGACAGGTCGGATCGAGGCACTGATTGCACGACATCGAGAGGTACGAGCGGTGGGCCTGTGGATACCAGCCGCCTTCGAGCTCGGTGACCCGCCGCCAGTTGATCGCCGCCGGGTTGCCGTTCTGCTCGTTGCACGCGACGACGCAGCACTTGCAGCCGATGCAGGCGCCCATGTCGACGTGAAAGCGGTACTGCTCGCCTTCAACTGGTGGTCGAGCGGGCATGCGCGAAGCGGCAGGCCGGGCGACGCGCGCCGCGATCGGAAGGGCGCTCGACGCCGGCGTCAGGACGAACGCCGCGTCGGCGTCTGTAACCCGTTTGAGCAGTGGAAGCATTCTCGCCGACGGTAAAAAGCAAATGGCATACCGCCGACATGCTGCCGCCTGCAATGGCTGCTAAACCATTCCAACAAAGGTTCTTGCCTGCTGATCCCGGGATTCTGGGCGATCGTCGAAATACTACTTCAATGTATGAGGTTCATATATTCATTACTTTTATGTAGTGACTGTGTCTATTTGCCACACTGTGTGGAGGAGGGACGGTTCTTCAGACCGCTATCGAGACCGCTCCAATTAGCCTCGTGCCCGCCTCGCACGCTAATCTGGAGCGACAAAATGACCTCGGCTCATGTCCAGACGTGCGAGACCGGCGTTTTCACGAGGTCGCGACTCTGCCGAGGACGCGATGCGCGCCGGTCCACCCAGGGTCCGCAGATGCGATTTCAGAAAATCGTCCAAAGTGTCGATAAATTGGGTTTCGTCATCGACAAATCTGTTCACGATTCGACCTCGTCAGGGTCGCACCTCCACCGCGCCCGACCCACCCTGTGCGCGGGTGAAGTTTCGTCCGCATCACGACGGTGATGTCGTCGCTCGAAGGCAAGCGCGTCGCGTTGCTCGAGGCCCATCTGGAGGACGAGGCGGCCACTCAGGTGCGGCGATTTGGCGGCGTGCCGTACTCGGTGCCCGCGATGCGCGAGGTGTTGCACCCCGAGCGGGTCGGGGCGTTCATCGATCGGTTGCGCGCTCGTGAGATCTTCGCAGTGAGCTTTCTCACGGGGGTAGGCGCCGCCGCCCTGCTCGACGAGGCGCGCCGTCTCGGCCGCCTCGAAGAAGCGCTCGCCGGCCTGCGGCACACGGTGGTCGCGTGCCGCGGTCCGAAGCCGGTCGCGGTTCTCGAACAGCATCGTGTCCCTGTTCAAATCGTGGCGCTCGAACCTGCCACCTCGCGGCATCTCGTGGAGGCGTTCGCCGCCGTCGACGTCGCCGGGCGGACCATCGCCGTCGTCCGCGATGGCGATGGCGCCACGGCCACCAGCCACGTGCTCGCAGACGCGCTTCGGGAGCGTGGCGCCCGCGTCGAAGAGCTGTGGCTGTATGAGTGGGCGATGCCGCTCGACGTCGAGCCGATGACGGCACTCGTGCGCGACCTCGTCGCGGGCCGTGTCGATGCGATCGCGTTCACGAACCGCGTTCAGGTCCGTCACCTGCTGCACAGCGCTGACACGCAACATCTCCTCCCCGAGCTCGTGGCCGCGCTCAACGGGAAAGTACTCGTCGCCGCCGTGGGGCCCGTCTGCGCCGAGGCGCTCCATGTCTCTGGCGTGGAGCCGGATATCATCCCGGCCCAGCCGACGATGGAGTCGATGATCGGCGCGCTGGCCGACTACATCGATCTCATGCGGGATCTGCCGGACTGATCGACGCTAAGATTGACCAGGGAGAACATCGACGTGAAGCGACGCTGCGGACCAGGGGGATTCGGATGGTGGCTCTGCGGCGCGGGCGCCGCCTTGCTGGCCGGTGCGGTCGTCGCCGCGCAGGACGCGCCGGCAGACAAGGGCGAGCAGATTCTGAACACCAGTTGCCTGGCGTGCCACGACCTCAGGCCGGTGCAGGTCACCGCGCTCGACAAGGAAGGGTGGAAGGGAGTGGTCGAAGCGATGATCGACCGCGGCGCCCAGGTGAGCGAGCCGGATACTCCTGTGCTGGTCGAGTATCTCGCCAAGACGTATGGCCCGCTGCCGGAGGGTCCCGGGAAGAAGGTCCTGCTGAACGTGTGCACCGTCTGCCACGACCTGCAGCGCGTGAAGCGTACGGCGCTGGACCCGGAAGGCTGGCGCGATCTGCTGCAGACGATGCTGAACGAAGGGGCGATGCTGTCGGAGCAGGACTTCCCGGTGCTGTTGAATTATCTGGCGAGGAATTTCAAGCCGTAGCAGAACGCGGCCTGACGGCGATTGCGATCGCCGCCAGGCCGTCGACTCACAGCTTCGCGAGCAGGCCGGAACTGTCTCCCTGCTGATCCTTTTGTATCCCGTACATGTCGAGGATGCTGAGCAGCAGGTTGCCGCTCGTCACGGTCTTGCGCTCGTAAGCGATGTGACGATTGCCCTTCAGCTTGCCGTTGGCGCCGCCCACCAGGATGTGCGGCACGTCGAAGTGCTGGTGCTGATTCGAGTTGCCCATGTTGCTGCCGTACAGAATCAGCGAGTGATCGAGCAGCGTGCCGTCGCCGTCTGGAATCGATCGCAGCTTCTCGGCGAAGTAGGCCAGCGTCGACACATGATAGCGGTTCAAATCTGAGTAGCGCTTGATCTGCGCCGGGTCGTCCTGGTGGTGCGAGCCACCGTGGAAGCCGACGCTGACACCGCCCTGTGGAAAGAGCTCGCTCTTCGGAAACGGATAGCTGCGGCCGGTGAGGTCGCGCGCCCCGAGCAGCGTCGCGACGCGTGTGATGTCAGCCCGGAAGGCCAGTGCCGCGAGGTCGAAGTGCAGCTTGATGTGATCGTCGAACTGCTCGGGAATGCCCGGAGGAAGATCCATCACCGGCACGTCGTTCGAGGCTTTCGCCGCCAGCTGCAGACGCCGCTCGATCTCGCGAATTTCGTCGGTGTACTGGCTGACGGTGCGGCGGTCGCCGGCACCGAGCGACTTGCGCAGGCCGCTCAGCTCGCCGAGCACGGAGTCGAGGATGCTCCGATTTTCCTTGAGGCGGGCGGCCCGGACTTCGGGCGTGGCGCCGCTGCCGAACAGGCGCTCGAACACCACCTGCGGATTGAGTTCCATGGGGAGCGGGCTGGTCCGCGGCACCGGCTCGTTGGCCGGGGTGGGCAGCTCGATCCATGAAATGGAGTTCGTGTAGGAGCAGCTGTACCCCTCGCCGCAGTTACTGGAGCTCGAGTTCGGATCCTCGACTGCCAGCTGAAGCGACGGCAGCAGCGATTCCTGGCCGATCTTGGCCGCGATCTGCTGATCGATCGTGGCGCTGCCGGTCGTGGCATCCGAGCCGGCTGTCTTGCGCGGCTTGATGCCGGTGAGAAACGCCGCCGCCACCCAGTGATCGGATCCGGTCGTGCCTTCGGGCGGCTCAGCCGATTTCGACCACAGCCCGCTCAAGACGACCGTCTGGTCCTTGACCTTCTCGAGCGATGCGAGAATGTGCGGCAGCTTGGCGGGCAGCGGTCCCTCGGACCCAGGAACCCAGTAGCCGGGCGCCATGCCGTGCGGGTAGAAGATGCCCATGAATCGCGGAGACGGGGTCGCCGCCGTCGCCGCCAGCGCCGTGCTGGCCGGAATCATCGAATCCAGCAGCGGGAGCGCCAACGAAACGCCCGCGCCCCGAAGAAACTGCCGGCGCGGAATCTGCTTCTTGGTGATGAACATCGCTAGTCAGCCCCCTTCTTCTCTTCTTTGACGCCCTGCGGGGCCGCGTTTTCACCCGCGACCTCGTCCGGGACCTTCGCATTCATCTGAAAGGCCTTGCTTCTCACCACGCCGAGGACGAGCGCCGAGAACTTGCCGCCGTCCTTCAACGCATCGCGCGTGAGCGACCGGACGAGCGGCATGTCCTGATACTCGACGCCGCGTCCGAGACCATAGGTCAACAGCTTCTCGGCGACCACCTGCGTGAACTGGTCGCTGTAGCCAAGCAGCCACTTCCGCAAGTCCGCCAGCCCGTTGATCTTGGTGCCGTCGTACACCTGCGACGAGGCGTCGATCGGCTGCCCTTCGTCGAGGGTGCGCCACAAGGCGACGCCGTCGAAGTTCTCCAGCGAGAAACCGATCGGATCCATCAGACTGTGGCACTGGATGCAGTCGGCGCGGACGCGATGGCTCAGCATCTTCTGGCGCATCGTCGGCTCCTTGGCGTTGCCAGTGGCGTCTTCCTGCCGCGGCGGCAGCGGCGGCACGTTCGGCGGCGGGTCCGGCGGGCTCATCCCGAGAATGTTGCCCATGATCCACTTGCCGCGGGTCACAGGCGACGTCCGCTCCGGCTTCGAGCTCGTCGTGAGGAACGCGCCCTTGCCGAGCAGCCCGCGCCGGTTGTCCATGTCGGGCCCCAGCGTGACGCGGCGGAACTGGCTGCCGTAGACGTAGGGGATGCCGTAGTGCTTCGCCAGCCGCTCGTTCACGAACGTGTAGTCCGCCGTGAGAAGGTCGACGACATTGCGATCCTCGCGCACGATGCTGTCGAAGAGCAGCTCCACTTCGCGCCGCATCGCCTGGCGGAGGGGATCGTCGAAGTCGGGATACAACATCGGCAGCGGCCCGACGCTCTGCAGACCGCGTAAATTCAGCCACTGCCCCGCGAAATTGACGGCCAGCGCCTCGGCCTTCGGATCCTTCAACATCCGGCGCACCTGACGCTCGAGCATCGCGGGATCCTTGAGCTTGCCCTGGCTTGCCACGTTCAGCAGCTCGTCGTCGGGACCGGTGCTCCAGAGAAAGAACGACAGACGCGAGGCCAGATCCACGTCGTTCAGCCGGAACGATTGTCCGGCGGCGACCGACGGCGGCTCGGCCTCGATGCGGTAGATGAACTTGGGCGACGCCAGGATTCGCGCCAGCGCCGTCTCGATGCCGTCGTCGAAGGTGCCCGCCTTGCGGCCTGCCTGATAGAACTCCATCAGGACATTGACGTCTGCCGCCTCCGGCGGACGGCGGTAGGCGTGCTTCACGAGGTTCGTGACGATTTTTCGCGCGCACGCCGTTTCATCCGCGGCGCCGGTTGGCAGGCAGACGAAGATCTTGCGGCGGCTCGGCGAGTCCTTGGCCTGCTCGGCGTTGAACGGCCCCTCGATACGGACCGTGCCGACGTGCGGGAAGAACGTGAAGCCGGGCGTCGGACCCGTCTGGAGCGTGTCGCGCATGAAGTGCTGATCGAGATCGAGCAGCGGCGCGAGGTTCGTCTGCGGGAACGTCACGCCCAGCGTGTGCGGACCAGCCGTTGTCTTGAAGCGCACCTGCATCTTCGGCGTCGCGTTGCGCCCGGCGGCGCCGGCAAGCGCGCCAGCCCCGCGGCCGGATCCCGGACCCTCGGCGGGCGCCCCCGCCGCGGCTGCACTGCGGACACGATTGCCACGACCGCCGCAATTCGCCGGCGTGACGCCGAAGCGGCCGCCGCCCTGCCAATCGAGCAGATCGAGCCGCTCGCCGTCGAGCAATACGAGCAGCTTCTCGCACGGCACCGATCCGAAGCCGGTCGGCGACATGTTGTCGCCGAAGATCGGCGTGACGGTGACCGTGTACTCGCCGTCGGAAGGGAACACGTGCGACACGATCATCCCGCCGCGCGTGCCGAACGGCAGCCCTTCGATGTGATAGTCCTGCGAGGTATCCTCGGGCGTCCGATAGACGACCAGCGTCGGCGTTGCCGGTTCGCCGACCGCGAGCCGGCTGATCTTGCCGGCCGCCGACACATACGCCTCGACCAGCGTGGACGAGATACCCAGCGCTCCCGCAATGTTGTCGAAGCCGCGCGTCGAGTCGTCGTTCGGCAGGTACTTGCTCGGATCGATGTCGAGACCGAGGACGTCGCGCACCACGTTGGCGTACTCGGTGCGGTTCAGACGATGCAGGCCGGGCGGCGGCGTGAAGGGGGTCGCGGTGCGATCGAGCTCGGTTTCGAGCCACGAGATCATCGACTTGTATGTCGCCGGCTCGGGACGGCGCAGGCCGGCGGGCGGCATCATCCCGGCGCGCAGCTTGCGGACGACGAGCTCCCAGGTCGCGGCGTGTTCGTGCACGTTGGCGGTGTCGATGTTGTCGAGCGTCAGCTTGCGTGCGGCGTCCGCCAGCGGGCCACTGCTGTTTTTCGCCTTCTCGTTGTGGCACGACACGCAGTAGCGGTTCAGCAGGGCGCGTTCGTCCGCGGCGGAATTTACTACGCTCGGCAGCGCGTTCGCGGCCGCCGGACCAGCCGAAGTCGCCGGCGCCGGTGGCTGTGCGGCAGCCTGGGACTCAGCCGCTCGCGGAACAGACAGCTGTCCGTACGCCAGTAGCGTCGCAGCCGTAAGCGCGCTCAGCGAAAGGCGACGCAACCGATTATTCATGAGTACTCCGGGTTATGTGTTACGCCCTCACCGCGGACTTAGCGGGCGCCAGGAGTCGAACAAAGCAGTACTACAAGATACAACAATCGTGTCGCCGTCCGTGACGAAGAAGCGGCGAAGATCGTTCGTAAACCTGAGTTATTTCACCAACTCTGCCCGCACCAGACGAGCCCCGTCCACCATCGCGCAGAGTTTGTTGAAGGCGACGTCGCGGGGCAGATGGACGCAGCCGCAGTCGGGGTTGACCACCAGCTTCTCGGGCGGCACCACCTCGAGCGCGCGGCGGATGCGATCGGCGACGAATCCCGGCGATTCCACATCCTGGATTTTGACGTCGACCACCCCGAGCCCCAGCGAGAACTTCGGGCTGAACTCCTTGAAGAGCTGGAGATCCTCGTCACCGCGCCTGGCGAATTCCAACGACACGAGGTCGACGTTCGCCTCGAGAATGGCGGGAAACAGGTACCGATAACTGCCTTCCCACGACGGCTTGCCGTAGCGATTGCCGTAGCAGATGTGCAGATGGATCTTGGCCTCCACTGCCTCGACCATTGCGTTGACGGCACGAATCGCCCACGGCAGGTCTTCGGGGAACCCGGAATAGTAGGGCTCGTCGATCTGGATGTGGGTGGCGCCGGCGCGCACCAGTTCACGGAGCTCCGCGTTGAGCACGCGCGCCAGATCGATCGCGAACGCCTCTTCCGAAGGATAAAAACGGTTCTGAATCCGTTTCACCAGCGTATGCGGCCCCGACAGCGCCACCTTGCCGGCGTGCGTCGTGAAGCGGCGCAGGAACCGCACTTCGTCGGCCAGGCCGAGCGGCCCGGACGCCAGCTTCGACCTCACGACGCTCTCGTAGAAGTCGTAGTAGAAGCGCTTCGATCCAAGATCCACCTGTACGCCGGGCAGCCGCTCGACAAAATAGTCAATCATGTTGTCGCGCTGCATCTCGCCGTCGGTGATGAGGTCCACCCCGGCCACTTCCTGGTCTTTGATCGCTCCCTTGCGGGCGGCGTCGTGCATTTCGTCCAGGTCGTGGCGGCTCAGCTTGCGCAACAGATAGTCGTTCTTTGCGCGCTCCAGCCACGCGGGCATTGAATAGCTACCGATGACGGCGGTGGGCAGGAGCGGTAATTCCATGGGGTTCCTCATGCGAGCCTCTGAAAGGGACGTCACTCACCGTCAGACGCGGCGGAGCCGCTCGAAGATTCCGAGCCGAGGCGAGCCGATCGCCCGCCCTCGCGCCACGCCGGTCACGGCCGCGGCCGTCACGGACGCTGTGTCGTATACAGGATGTTCGTTTTCGATCCTGGCCGGTAAGGGAACGGCGCGAAGTGCACATCGTACCCGGCACGCGCGCCGACCGCTCGCAGGAGCGCGCCATTCACCCAGACGACCAGCGAGCCATCCAGCTTGCCCGGGCCCTTGAACGCCTGTCGATACTCGTCCATCGACGTCACGAAAATGTCCTGCACCTGGAGATAGCCGCGAGGATGCAGCAGCGGCAGGGTGTTGGCGAAGCTTTCGGCCGCACCCCGCGAAATGTGGAACCGGACATCGTCGGGCGCTTCCTCCAGCAGATCCTCGAGATGCAGCCGGGTCAAGCCGGGCGGCACGTGATCTTCTTCGAGACTGTCGAACAGGCGCAGCCGCTCTTCGAGGCGAAAGGCGCCCCACAGTTCGCGCCAGAACGAGACACCGCGCTCCCCTTCACCCGCGGCCGCCGGTCCTTCCTCGAACATGCGCTCGACGATCTTCGGAATCTCCTCGCGGGTGACGCCGAAGCGCGCACACAACTGATCGGCGGCTGCTCCCGGAATGCAGCCGCGCGTTTCGACGATGTAGTGCCGGCCGTCGCGGCGGACGAACTCGTCGAACTGCAGGTTGTCGTACACGTTCGTCAGGTGCACGTACATAATCTTGAAGCGCTGCGACGGCAGGCTCTTGTACGGATTGAGCGCGTCCATCGCCACGACGCCGACGTGATCCTTGTGCGCCTCGACCGCCTTGAGCGCCCGCTCCAGCGTGGCCGTGGAGTAGTCCCCCAGCCAGAAGCGCAGCCGCTGGTAGTAAGAGGTGTGCCACTGCTCGTCGAGCGCCTTGAACCCGTCCAGCCAGGCCGCCGCGCGGGCGCCCGAGCCGACGCCGATTTCGAGCGCCACGATCTCCGACGGCAGCTGATGGCGCGACTCCAGGTCTTTCAGCAGCCGCCAGAACTCTGAGACCGAATCGGCGATCGCCTGTGGATGATTTGCGTCTGAGGAGCCGCTTGGCAGCGCGGCTTCGAACCCTCGTCCCGAGGCCTGTTCCCACTCGGTCAGCCACTGCCAGAAGAGGCGGTTGAACCGCCAGATGATGCTGTTGCGCCACGGCGCGAACTCGTCGAGGTAAACGCTGTCGTCGTCGGTGACGCCGCGGACGGTGCGCAGCGCGTGCGCCAGCTGCTCGGGCAGCTGCGCCGGATCGGCCTGCCGCAGGTCGACCGCGATCTCAGCCAGCGGTCCCGGCTGTCCCCCCGGCATCGTCGTCCGGCGAACCATCACCGGCTCGCGGAAGTTGGTTTTGTAGTGAATCCAGTCGAGATGCACCCGCAGAGCACGGAGCAGCCGGGCGTCGACTGCTCCTTGCTCGGCGAGCGACGTCAACGAACTGGCGACGAGGCCAGTGAGGTCGCTGAGACTCTTCGCGCTCTTCCCGCGCGAGACATGATTGAAGTGAAGAATCACCTGTTAGAGTTTCGCACCAGCTTTGAGAGCCGCCGCCTTGTCGGTGCGTTCCCAGGTGAATTCGGCTTCGGTGCGACCGAAGTGGCCGAACGCCGCCGTCTTCTTGTAAATCGGACGCCGCAGGTTCAGCTCTTCGCCGATGCCGCGCGGCGTCAGCTTGAAGTTGGCCCGCACGAGCTCGGTGATCTTCGACTCGGGGATGCGGCCCGTTCCTTCGGTGCGGACCATCACCGAGACCGGATCGGCGACGCCAATCGCATAGGCGAGCTGTACCAGCGCGCGATCCGCCAAACCGGCCGCCACCACGTTCTTCGCGATGTAGCGCGCCATGTAGCAGGCCGAGCGGTCCACCTTCGTCGGATCCTTGCCGGAGAATGCGCCGCCGCCGTGCGGCGCGGCTCCGCCATAGGTGTCGACGATGATCTTGCGGCCGGTGACGCCGGCGTCGCCGTGCGGCCCGCCGACGACGAAGCGTCCCGTCGGGTTGACGTAGATCTTCGTGTCCTTGTCCATCATTTCCGCAGGGATCGTCGGCTTGATGATCTTCTCGATGACGTCCGCCCGCATCTGCTCCTGCGTCACGTCGGGGCTGTGCTGGCTCGACACCACCACGGCGTCGACCCGCACCGGCTTGGTGCCTTCGTAGTCGACGGTGACCTGCGACTTGCCGTCCGGCCGGAGATAGTCGAGGGTGCCGTCACGACGCATGCACGACAACCCCTTGACCAGGTGGTGCGCCAGCATGATCGGCAGCGGCATGAGCTCTTCGGTCTCGGTGCAGGCGAAGCCGAACATCAGACCCTGGTCGCCGGCGCCGCCGGTGTCGACGCCCATCGCGATGTCCGGCGACTGGCTGTGGATGGACGACAGCACGGCGCAGGTTTCCGCGTCGTAGCCGTACTTCCCGCGGTCGTAGCCAATCTCTTTGATGGTCGACCGCACGACATCCTGGTAGTCGATCACCGCCGTGGTCGTGATCTCGCCTGCGACAATCGCGAGACCGGTGGTGACCAGCGTTTCGCAGGCAACCCGGCTCATCGGATCCTTCGCAAGGATGGCATCGAGGATCGCATCCGAGATCTGGTCGGCAATCTTGTCGGGGTGCCCTTCAGTGACCGATTCTGACGTGAACAAATGACGCGCGGTACCGCTCATGCACTGCTCCTTCGCTGGACGCATAACGACGTGACGAGAACTGAAAATTAGTACCCAGAGCGGCGCCAGACGTCAAGTCACAGTGTACAAATCCGAGCGATGGAGGCTCTCTGTCTCGAGGCGGCGCGACCGGCCGGCGATGGCGGCTGCCCCGACTCCCGACTGGCCGAAGCCCACTGCCGGTGAATGCGAGAGAGGCCACGCTGACTTCCAGTCGACGATCCTGGCGAAACCATTACCGGCCGCTCCGTCGCGGCGACCGCCGAAACAGGCCAGACTCCCGGGAGCACGCCCGTGGTCGCACGCTAGCGGAGGGGACGAAACTGATCGAGCAAGCGTGCGAATTCGGGGCGATCGGGGTTGAGCCGCCGACCGAGGTCGAGGGTCGCATGCGCTTCCTGAAAGCGGCGTGCCCTGATCAGCGCGGCGGCGAGCTGCAGGCGCGCGTCGGCGTTCTCGGGTTCGTATCGCACCGCCGAGGTAAACTGCTCGATCGCTTCGTCCGGCCGACCGGAGGATACCAGCAGCACGCCGAGGCTGAAGTGCGCCGGCGCATATTCCGGAGAGCGGCGAATCGCTTCCTGAAACTGCGCCACCGCTCCGCTCGTGTCTCCCGCCAGCGAAAGAGCCGTCCCTAAGCGATGGTGCAGCGGTGCGCTGCCGGGTGCCAGCCGTACTGCTTCCTGGAACGCCGCGGCGGCGCCTGCCCAATCGCCGCCGTCGAGGGCGCGCAGGCCGCGCTTCTCGTATGACGCGGGGCTGTGAAGCAGCTCCGCGATCTCCTGCATGCGCGGATCGGTGGGGCCGACGTCACGATCGCCACGCTGCCTGACATGCGCCTCCGCTTTCTCCATCTCGCCGAGGCCGCGATACGCGAGCGCGAGCGGATAGTGCACGATCGACGCGCGCGAGTCGAGCGAAAGTGCCCGCTCGAACGAGTCCACCGCGCGGGCGTAATCCCGCGTGGCAAGCCAGGCCCGCCCCTGGCCGAACAGCGCCGCCACCGATGCCGGCGCGATCGCGAGCGCTCTCGTGAACAGTGGAAGCGCGTCGCCAGCCCGGCCTTCGTCGAGCAAGGCGTTGCCGAACCACACCAGCGTCGCCACATCGGCAGATCCCGCAGCGAGGGCCCGCTCGAACGCCATCGCCGCGCGCCCCGCTTCGCCCCTGGCGCGATACACGTGACCGAGATAGTACGGCCATCGCTGCTCGCGCGGCGCGAGTGCCTCCGCGTTCAGGTAGCACGACTCGGCCGCGTCGAAATACTCCGCGGCCAGGAACAGATTGCCGATCGCTCCGTAAGCCGCGGCCAGCTGCTCTGGCGGCGAGCCATCAGACATCTTCTTCCGCAGCGCGTCGTGAGCTTCCCGCAGCTGCTGCTGCACGGCCGGATCCATCCTGGAAACATCCGGCAGCTCGACGCGACGCGTGGCCGGTGTCTGTACAGCGCTCGCTGGCGCCGCGCCCTCGCTCGAAGGCCGCGAGCAGGCGCTCACGCTCACCACGAGTACCAACCCGAACGCCACGAGCCTGGCGCCGCGCCGACTCGCAGACCGTATCAGCGGACACGAACAGATCAAACCTGTCGTCCCCCCACGATTTCCGGACCACGACAATGGAGCGGCCCGCTTCAAACATCGATTGGCTAGTTCGGCTTCTCGACCGAGCAGGAGGCGAGGAGCGGACGGTCCACCGGCGTTGGTTCCGCTGCGAATACTCGCAATCGGACCCGACCGTCGCCGCTTCACCGGCCTGCGCCCTCTTCGAGCGTGGTGTAGCGGTCGATTCGCACGTCGTTCCACTCTTCGTTCTTGCCGTCCGGCCAGATGACGCGGACCTTTACCGGCCTGGATGATGGCCCGAGTCCCGCCAGGACGCGCGGATCGTTCGCCGAGGCGTAGCTGCCATCCGAACGCGCGCGGCGCCATAACGTGAGCCCATCTCCGCGCGTGATCGCGACGCGCGCGCCGAGCATGTCGCGAACACGAACGGAACCTTCGGCCCGGGTCCCTCCTGCCGGCTGCTGTCCGGTGCCCGCCCGGCCGGCTAGACGCAGGCCCACCCAGTGCCGGCCGCGACCGGCCGTGTTCATCAGCAAGCGGACCGGACCGCTGTTCGCCGCGACCACCACATCGGGCGCCCCGTCGTTGTCGATGTCGCCGAATGCGGCGCCGCGGCTCACGTCGACTTGCTGCAACGCCGGGCCGCCTCGTATCGTCGCATCCTCGAAACGACCGTTGCCCAGGTTGCGCAGCAGCAGCTTCGTCTGCCGCAGGGGAAACGGATCCCCGGCCTGGCGTTCCGCCTCGAGCGTCTGTACAGCGCCGTTCACGACGAAGATGTCGAGGAGACCATCGTCGTCGACGTCGAGCCAGGCGGCGCCAAAGCCGGTGAACGGCTGGCTGGCCGAGGCAAGAATGGACCGCTCGCTCTGCGCTTCGAACAGCGCGCTGCCGTCGTTCACGAAGAGATCGTTCCCCTCTCCACGGAGGTTGGCGACCAGCAGATCCTCGTCGCCGTCGTTGTCGAAATCGCCGGCATCCACCCCCATGCCGGCCTTCGCCTTGCCGTGCGGGTTCATCGCCGTGCCCGAGAGCAGGCCGACGTTACGGAACGTGCCGTTCCGCTGATTCAGCCACAGCTGGTTCGGCTGGCCATCGTTCGCGACGAAGAGATCGATCCAGCCGTCGCCATTGAAATCCGCGGTCGACACGCCAAGCGCCGGCCCGAACTCGCCCGCCAGACCGGCGCTCGTCGTTACGTCGGTGAACGTGCCGTCCCGGTTGTTGTGATAGAGCCGGCTGGGCTGCGCCCGGTAGGCGTTCGGGGAGCAGTAGTCCGGCCGGCCCGATGGGCTGAAACAGGGAACGTTCTTCTCGAGCCGGTACCGCAGGTAGTGTCCGACGAAGAGGTCGAGCCAGCCATCCCGATCGAAGTCGACGAACGCGGCGGAAACAGACCACGAGGGATCGTCTGCGCCGCCCGCGTCGCTTCGGCGATCGACGAGGCTCGACACGTCGGTGAAAGTGCCGTCGCAGTTGTTCCGCCACAGCTGGTTCGGTCCAAGATTCGTGACGAACAGATCGATGCAGCCGTCGTTGTTGTAATCGCCGGCGGCCGCGCCCATCCCGTAGCCGGTGGCCATGATGCCGCTCGCCATCGTAACGTCAGTGAACGCCAGCACCCGGCTTCCGTCCGCCCGCACGACGAGGTCGTTTCGATACAGCCGCCCGCCGAGCGGCGACGGCGGTGGAAAGAGCGGCGGCCGTCGGCCCAGACGCTGCCCCTGTACCAGGAACACGTCGAGGTCGCCGTCGTTGTCGTAGTCGAACAGCGCCACGCCCGATCCGATGATCTCGGCGTAGAGGAAATCGCCCGACATCCCGTTGAAGTGGACGAAATTCAGCCCGGTCTCTGCAGCTCGGTCCACGAACCATGGCTGCGGCGGCGATACCGGGGCCGTCTGCGAGGACTCGTTGGCCGTACGCCGACCGCACGCGATGGCCCCGATAGCCGACAGCAGGCACATCCATGCGAGACCGCGCTGCGCGCGGCTCACGGTGGAACTCGGGCGGCGCTCGCCTTCTTGTGGGATGGATGGCCTCTGTCGAACCGGTCGCCGCACACGGCTGTGCGGTTCGGAACGCCCGGCGTTGGACAGCCGCCGCCCGCGAGCGGGCGGCGGTGGTCAGATTACTTGGTCGGTGCGGGTGGATCCACCTTGCACGGCGTCGGGTTCCACTTCGCGCCGTTGGCTTCGAGACGGAAGTGCGTGCTCGTCACGAACGTCTGCTGCAGGTATTTCGGATCGTCGACCTGCGTTCGAATCAGCAGATACACCGCACCGTCCGGTTCCGGACCGAGCCGATCGATGTATTCGGTGATCACCGCGTTCTCGGAGTACGGCACGCCGTTCTTGCGCAGGTAGCCCTCGCGCATGCCGGTGGTAACGACTTTGAGCGCGCCAGGGCGGCCGGTGAACATGCCGGCGCGCCCTTGCACGCCGGAGGCGCCCGCGGCATTGCCGGCGCCCGCCCGACCGGTCGGCACGTCCCATTCGGCCACCGAGTTGCCCTGCCAGGTCTTGGGGCCGGCCGGAGCCTCGGCCGGGCCAAAGTGAAGCAGACGCGTCTGCTGGCCAGCGTCGTACTCGAACTTCAGCGTGCTGTCGTTTTCCCAGGTGATGTGCAGCCGGCCCGGCTGGCGCGTGATGCCGCCAACCCCGAACGCTTTGCACTGGTTGCCGGCGGCCTCGTCTTTCGCCAGATCCCAGGTGTCGGCGACGCGGCGTCCCTCCGCATTCAGCGGCACGCTGGCATAGTCGCCTTTGGGCGGCGTCACCATGCGGAACCGCCAATCCTCGGTGATGAGCGGCACCCAGTAGCCGGTCGGATCGAAGACAGCCGCTGCTTTCGCCGGCTGGGGAGCTGCCGCTTGTCCTCCGCCGCCTCGTTGCGCAGCGGGAACGGCCGGACGTCCGAGCAGGACCATCGCGCCGATGAACACACCGGCAGTTCCGGCGCGCCGAGCCATCTGCCGCGTGCCGCTCGTCTTCGGCACGCAAAACCTCCTGGCACTCATGGCTTCCCCTTCGGCGCGGCTTTCGGCGCGGCCGCAGCCGGCTGCTTCGCCGCCGCTGCCTTGACATCTTTGTAGACCGCCTCGACGAACATCGCCGTCGTCCAGGGGCCGCTCTCGGCTCCGTAATGGAGGTCGTAGTCGAGCGTGGGGTTGGCTGCCTTCACCTGCTCCAGCGTCAGGCCGCGCTTCGCCATATCCTCGATCCGATCTCTGATGATGACGAGCATGTCGCGGTACTCGAGCACCTCCGACTCGTCGCAGAGATGGCCGTGCCCCGGGATTACGTAGGTGCCGCCCTCCTGCTCGTGCTTGGGCACGGCGATGTCGAGAATGCGGTTCAGGCCGTTGATGACGCCGTAAATCGAGCCGCCGTTCTGGCTGTCGATCATCGGATAGCCGGTGGTGATGAAGATGTCGCCGGCCACCACGACGTCGGAGCGGCGGAAGAACACGATCGTGTCGCCGTCGGTATGGGCGGCCTGGTCGTGGTAAAGCATCACCGCCTCTTCGTTGAAGAAGAAGTCTTTTTCCTCCGGGAAGAACGTGTCGGTCGGCCACGCGTCGGTCGGCGTCGGTGCCTGCTTGCCGGCCGGCGCACTCATCCGGTTCAGCACGTTCTCGTGCGCGATAATTTCGGTCGGACCGCCACGCGTCGTGGAACCTGCCTTACCGATCGTGAGGTTGCCGCCCGTGTGATCCGGATGGAAATGCGTGTTGACGATGTAGCGGATCGGCTTGCTGGAAAGCTTCCTGATGGCGGCGAGCAGCTTCTCGCTCATCTGCTCGGTGCCGGTATCGACAACGAGCACGCCCTCGTCGTTGATTTGCACCGCGACGTTGGCGCCGGCGCCCACGAGCATGTAGACGCTGCCCTGAACCGGGAGCACGTGAATCTCGCCGTCGTTGGCTTTCTGCGCCTCCCTGATCTGCAGGCTCCGCTGCAGGGCCGACGACGGCTGCTGGGCAAACGCCGGGGCGGCCCACGCACTCGACAAGCTGCTCACAACCCCTGCCACGCGGCAGGCGCGCCTGAAAACCTGGTGACACGCGGTACTCATGACCGTCCTTACTTCGCAGCGCTCTTGGCAGCGGGGGCCGCGGCCGCGCTCTTCAGCTTCGCGACATACTCGGGGAACATTGTTTCTGCGCCGCCGCGCGTCGCCTCGACCGGAATCCCGTACTTCTTGGCGAACTCACCCTGGAACGGGCTCTTGCCCGGCAGATAGTGCGGCACGTAGCCCTGTTTCTGGCCTGCGACCTCGTCGACGTATTCGCAGGGCCACAGCCAGCCACCCGCCGGCCGCTCGTTCAAGCGGAAATCGGTGCTCTTCACGAGCGGCTCGGAGAGGTACACCGGATCGGTCACGATCGTCACAACCGTGGCGATGTTGCCGTGGCGCACCCAGTGCTCGACCATGGTCGTGAACTCACTGTTGGGAATCCCGTTGCGCCGGGTCCATTCCGACTTGATGTGCGTGGTGTAGATCGTCAACACGTCGCCTTCGAACTTGCCCGTCGAGAAGCCCTGCCAGGTGTGCGGCGCGTACTCCGGCGGGTGCGGCCGGCCGTCCATCCAGATGGTCCGCGGCTGTTCGTAGGTGCTGACGTATCCCTTGATTGCGATCAGCTGCTGGGTGAACGGATCTTTCTCTTCCCAGAACCGGGTCTGCAGCGGTCCGCGATAGATGTAGTTCACCGTGTGGACCTTGCATTGATGCTCGCGCAGCGTCAGCCGCGAGGCGTCCCAGCTGTCGGCGTGCAGCCGCGCGCCGTCGGTAATCGGCAGGCCGAGGTAGTCGCCGAGCTCCGGACCAGGGCCGCGTTCCAGCTGATCCTCGTGCACCAGCGGACTCCAGTCGCCCACCATGCTGAACTGCGCCTGTGCGGGTCGGCCGACGGCCAGCACCAGCAGCGTGAACGAACACACCACAGTCTTCAGAGGAACAATCGCCGGTCGGGCGCTGATGGACATGTCACATACCTCGAGTGATCAACGAGCGCGTTGCCCGGCCGCAGCGCAGGACGGGGAACGATCATTCATCTTACCCGAACGAAAACGCCGCTGCCTCTAACGGTTCTCTGGTACGAGCGGCGCGTTCGCTCCGATCGAGACCGCAATTCGATGGCGCCGGTCGCGCACACACGAAAAGACCCGCTCCTCCGAAAAGGAGCGGGTCTCTTGATTCGCCAACGGGAAGGCGCGTCAGAAGTCGAACGTGAGAGAGACCTTGGTCAGCCGCGGCGGAATCACGTTGGTCGGCGCCAGCCAGTTCTGATAAGTGAACGCTGCCGCGGTGACCGTCGATTGATTGAACACGTTATAGATATCCAGGCTCAGATTCGCCCGATAACGCTGGTAGCGGAGGATCTTGCCGAGCCGCAGGTCCATCTGATTGATGCGGTTGTAGTAGCTGGTTTCCGGCGGAATCAGCGAGACCGTGGTCTGACCGGTCGCGGTGGCGCCGGCCGGCAGGTGACCCAGCTGAGCCTGAATCTGGCTGTTCGGCACGGCATAGTTCGCCTGAAGTTCCAGCCCAGGGATGTTTTGATACGACGCACCGACCTGCACGTCGACCTTGGGCACCGTGTACGACCCGAGGAACTTGATCTGCGTCAGCCACGACTGCTCGACGTGGCAGGCGCTGACGGATTGGACGAAGCTGCCCGCCGGCGCGAGGCTGGCCAGATTCGCAAACGTCCCGAGCAGAGTATGCCCTCCAAATTTGCTCGCGTTGGCCGGATCGACGATGTCGCAGTTGTCGTAGGTCTGCCGGCCCGTGCTCGTGCCGCCCTGGAAGATCACGCCGTGGGGCAGTCGCGCATTGAGGCTGACGTCGAAGCCGTTCCAGTGATCGATCACGTTGCTTCCCGGGTAGAGCCGGTCCGAGATTCCGGTGAAGGGCTGGGTGGTGACCGACGCCGTCGGCTTCAGCACGTAGAACTGGTTCGTGTAGATGTTGCCGGGCAGCGAGGCGCCGCCGGCGGTGGTCGGCGCATTCGGAATGCCGGCCACGGAGAATGCCTCGTAGTCCGCGGCCGTGTGCGCGAGATCGTCGGTGACGAGGAAGTTCCCGAACCAGCGGCGGAAGTAGCCGCCGTAGACCGAGATGCCCCTGGCGAGCTCGTGCTGGCCGCTCAACGAGAACTCCCAGCTGTACGGGCGCAAGCCCCAGCCGAACCGCGAGCCGTCGTCGCCCGCGACCGCCGCGGCGGCGGCCGAGTTCTGCCACATGAGCGCGTTCGCGGCCGCGCAGGTGTCGACCTGGTTCAGGTTGCCGGCCAGCCCAGGGCCCTGCGCGGCAGGATTGGTCAGGTCGCAATCAGGGACGAAGTTTGCGTTGTTGTCGACCCAATTTCTCGTCGCGGTCAGGACGACGTTGAACGGGGTGAGGGCGACCAGCGGATTACTCGCCACCAGCGATTGACCGAGCACGTACTTCGCGAAGTTCACCTTGAGCGCCGTCTTGCCATCGCCGCGCACGTCCCAGGCCGCCGCCATCTTCGGCGTCAGGTCCTTGTGACGGACCGATTGATAGTCGGGCACGTCGTAGTTGCGCTGCGGCGTGATGATGGAGGGGCCGAGGTGGAAGCCGGGGATGCTGGCGTTGAACCAGTCGAAGCGGACGCCGAGGCTCAACGTCACCCGGTTCATCGTCCATTTGTCCTGCGCGAAGAGGCCGCCTTCGCCGTCCACCTTGCCCGTCGTAAACGTCGGACAGAGCGAGTTCGGATCGTAGGTGGTCGCCGGTCGCGTGAGCGATCCACTCACCAGGCGGGCCAGCGGATCCTGACAGCCGTCGGACCTCAGGCTCAGGCTGAGCGGAACCGGGATGCCGGCGCCGACGCCATTGGTCGACTGGGTGTTCACGACATAGCTGTAGGGAACGATCGAACCGGTCCAGGCGCCGCGCTCCGCCCAGGCGAAGTCGAGTCCGGCCTTGAAGGCGTGCGTGCCGGTGACATACGAGGCGGCGAAGTTCGTGCGGGTGTTCGGGTTGTGGCTCGGCGTGAAGTACGAGCCAACGCGCCCATGGTAATTGTTGATGAGCTGGGTGTAGTTCGCCGTGGTCGACACCGGGTTGTTGTCGGTGATGCCGATGGCAAGCGGGTCCGTCTGGTCGAACGGTGAAATCGAATTGCCCCACGTTTCCTGGTGATGCCACATGCCCGCTTCGAGCAGCAGCCGATTGTTCACCGGCGACGACCACTGCACCAGCTGGTCGGAGAACGGATAGAAATACGTATCGCTCAGCGCTTCGCTCGCCGTCGTGGTGACCGCGTTGCGATAGCGGCGGACCTTGTTGTTGTAGTAGGCGCTGATCTTGTTCTTCGGCGTCACCTGCCAGGTGAGCCGCATCGTCTGCTCCTTGAACTTGCCGCCGCCGCCGAATGACGTGTTGAGCGGCGCGCTCAGGTCCGGCCGGTAGGTGAGCGTGTTGTTGTTGAACAGATTGCTCGGCGTGACGCCGGGAACGAAGTTCAGGTTCGGGTAGTTCTGCGCCACGTAGTTCTCGGCCGCGGTCCACCGCGCCGTGCCGAACCACCAGAGCCTGTCCTTGAGAATCGGTCCGCCGTAACCGGGGTTGTAGTCGTAGACCCGTTTCAGCAGATTCGGATTCGCCCGCAGCCCGCGCGCCTGAAGACTGCCGACCGGATCGTCCGCGATCTTCGAGTAGTTGTTCGACTGCATCGAGCCGTTGGCGTAGCTCATGAAAAACAGCCCCTTGAAGGTGTTGCCACCATCACGCGGGATGTAGTTCATGCGCACGCCGCCGGTGGCGAGCGAGGCGTCGGCGCCCGAACTGTCGACCGACATCTCCTGCATCGCCGTAAAGCTCGGCGAACTGCTCAGCGACTCGCCGAAGCGGATGATCGTGGCCGCCGAAAGCCCGGCAATCGTCTGCCGCTGCTCGCTCGCCTTCCCGCCGTGGATGGCGAGATCGGTAAACGTGTCGCCCGCGGTGCCGCCCACGTCCTGGGAGGTCGCACTGTTCGCGTTGCCCTGCAGGGTGCCGATGCCGCTCGTCGCGCCCAGAATCATCCCCGGCTGCAGCGCCGCGATGTTGATGCCCAGACGTCCGGTCGGGATCGCGTCGATCACCTCTTTCGTGGCGACCCGCTGCACCGAGGCGCTCTGCACGTCCACGAGCGGCGTCTCGCCGGTGACGGTGATCGTTTCCGAGAGCGTGCCGACTTTCATCTCCGCGTTGATGGAGGCGGTCGACGTGCCCGTCACTTCCACGCCTTCGCGCTTCACCGTGCTGAAGCCCTGCAGCGAAAACGTCACCGTGTACGTGCCGGGCAGCAGGCTCACGATCTTGTACTGGCCCGATCCGTCGGTGACCGCGGTGCGGACTTTCTCGATCAACACTGGACTGGCCGCTTCCACGTTGACGCCTGGCAGCACCGCGCCGGAGGTATCTCTCACCACTCCGGCAACCGCGGCACCTTGCGCCCACGCGGCCGTCGGGACGAGCGCAAGGCACGTCACGGCGAGCCACACGGCCCTCTTCACCCCACCCATAGGCACGTCTCCTTCTGAAGTACCAACGTCGTTCGAAATCTTCCGACCTTCGCGACTTGAGGTCAGAGGGCAGTTTGTAACTCTGAGGCGCAGGCAAGTCAACGGGAATCGGCGTGCAAAAAAATGTCAACGCCGCGGCTTCCCGTATACGCCAAACAATTGGATCCTCGCCGCAGGCAATCGCAACCGCTGCATGCAACCGTGCACGAACGGACAGCGGCCAGCCACTGCATGTCACAAATGCGTCGTCAATGCGCGCGAGCGTTCCAATCGCTGTATACCAGCGACACATTCGTCGAGTCGCGCGGTGGTTCGAGGTCAGCTACTGACTGGGGGGCGCCATCTCTGCGGCACGTACCGGAAAACTGGTAGCAGCTCGACCATCGACGAAGCCGTCGCTCTCTGCGATCCGTACAGCGGACCAGGTCACCAGCACCGAGGTCCATAGCAGAATGCCGGCGCCTTGCGCCCAGTCGATGGCATCGCGACCCAGCAGACGGCCAGCTTCGGACAGCGGAAGCGCCGCGGCGGCAAAGGCAACGAGTGCGATCCGGGCACCGCGCTGCACGGTTTCTCTGCTGCGCGCATCGCTCATCGCTGCAGCGGCGCCGCACAGCGTGATGACGAAGCTGACATAGTGATGCACCCAGGTTCGTTCCGAGAACCAGAGCATGAACGCCGTGACCGCACCGATCTCGGCGAGATACCGCGGCGAGCGCAGCGAACGCAGCGGACGGCGCATCCACCAGAGCCCGATGACGACGGCCGTGAGCATCACCCCGCGCACCAGTGCAAACACCGCGGCGGTCGGAAGCCGCATCACGTTGAAGTAATGCGCGACGGTGATCCCGTCACGGGTCGATTCGAACAGCGGGACGTCGCTCAGAAAATGCCAGGCGAGGCTGCCGAACGATTGACTCGCGGCGTAAACGAGCGAGCCGCTCGCGGCATACGGCACGATCATGATCCGGAACCACTCGGTCAGCCACAGCCAGGTCTGACGCCACCCGAACACCGCCGCCGGCGGCACCGTTGACCACAAGGCCGCGCTCACCACCGTCGACGCAGCCACGAGCCATCGTCGCCGCCACAGGAAGTACGCGACGAAGACGACAGAGGTCACTTTGAACGCGATGGAGAGGCCCACGAGGAGGCCGGCAAGCGCGGCGATCCGAGGACGCTCCTCCTGAGCCAGGGCCAATCCGGCGACGAGCGGCAGGAGCATGAGGAAGTTCAACTGCCCTTCCTGCATGTCGAGGACGACCGGCAGTGCCCAGCCGGCGAGGACCAATCCCAGCGCGGCGACGCTCAACTCGACCCCGGCGCGGCGTCCGATGCCACGCGTGATCCAGAGGACGGCGCAGGCCAGCGGCAGCTTGATCGTCACCCACACGAACTGCGCGAGAGGCCGCGACAGCGCGGTGAAGGGCGCGAGCAGCAGAAAGCTGAGCGGCGGCGTCGGCAGCCGATCGTTCAGATAGTCGGCATGGTCGCGCACGAACGCCGGCGTCATGATCATCCAGCGATCGAAATCGTTGATGTGGCCGCCGAAGGGATCCTGGAGCTTGAGGGCCACCCGGTAGTACTGCTGCACCGCGATCACCAAGGTGACGAGCGCGGCCCACGCCAAGCCGCGGGACACTCCGAGCTTCGATGCGCGCGCGACCCACGGCATGCCGGCGGTTTATAACACGGGCGCACACCCGCCGCCGCGCCTTGACAGCGGGGATGCAACGCGAAACGATAGCAGCGCTGGCTCGAAGCCGTGAGCGAGCGGCCCGAACCTGCTGAACCAGTAACCAGCGCCCTTCACCGGCCAGATGCGGGGTCACGATGCGCACCTTCACTCGTCGACTCGGCCTGCTGGTGCTGGCGTGCAGCCTCGGCGTCGTCGTCGCCGCCGACCACCGCTGGCAGACAGGGACGTGGGGCGACATCACGGTGAGGCGGCGCGTGGTGGACTTCGGGCCTGGGGCCAGCGGCTTCGGTCGGCCCGGATCGACGCCGGAAATGCGGGCGCTGGCGGATGTGCGGCGCTTTGTCATCGAGAACGACGACCTGCGGCTCGAGGCGGAGGATACCGTGTCGGTCGGCCGCCGTTCGTTCGAGGCGACGAGCGGCACGAGCGTGACCTTCGCCGTCGAGAAGAAGACGGTCTACGTGCGCGACGTTGACGGCGCCGAACACAAGCTGCGGCTGATCAAGAAAGTGGAACGATCGAAGCCCTGAGCGGATCCCGAATACGCTCTTATTGCTCGCCACCTCGTGCCTTTTCCAGATTCGCCAATCTTCGATGTGGCCGTCGTCGGCGGCGGCAACGCCGGTCTCTGCGCGGCGCTCACGGCCGCTGAGCGAGGCGCGCGGGTCGTCGTGCTCGAGAGCGCGCCGCGCGTATTCCGCGGCGGCAACAGCCGCCACACGCGCAATCTGCGCTGCATGCACGACGGCCCGACCGACGTACTCACCGACAGCTATTCGGAGGAGGAGTTCGTCGCCGATCTCATCCGGGTCACGGGCGGTCAGACCAACGAACAGCTGGCGCGCCTGGTCGTACGGGCATCGGCTGACTGCCCCGCCTGGCTCAAGCGCAGCGGCGCGCGACTGCAACCGTCCCTCAAAGGCACGCTCCATCTCGGCCGCACGAATGCGTTCTTCCTGGGCGGCGGCAAGGCCCTGATGAACAGCTACTATGCAGCCGCCGAGCGCCGCGGCGTCACTATTCAGTACGACGCGACGGTCACCGCCCTCGACCTCACCGGCGATCGCTTCCAACGCGCCATTGTGCGCGTGAACGATGCCGAATCGGCTGTGCGAGCGAAGGCGGTGGTGCTCGCCTCGGGCGGCTTCGAGTCGAACATCGAATGGCTGCGGGACATCTGGGGAGAGGCGGCCGACAACTTCGTGATCCGCGGCACGCCCTACAATCGGGGCACCGTGCTGCGCCACATGCTCGACGCCGGAGCGATGCCGGTCGGCGATCCGACGCAGTGCCACGCGGTGGCCGTCGACGCCAGGGCGCCGAAATTCGACGGCGGCATCGTGACGAGACTGGACTGCCTGCCGTTCGGGATCGTCGTGAACGCGCGCGGCGAACGGTTTTACGACGAGGGCGAGGATTTCTGGCCGAAGCGCTACGCCATCTGGGGACGCCTGGTGGCACAGCAACCAGGGCAGATTGCCTATTCGATCGTCGACGCCAAGGTGAGCGGGTCCTTCATGCCCTCGGTATTTCCGCCGCTTGTCGCGAACACGATTCGCGATCTGGCCATCGAGCTCGGTCTGTCGCCCGAGGCGCTGGCATCAACGGTCGACTCCTACAACCGCCGCGTGCAGCCTGGCAGCTTCGAACCGGACAGGCTGGACGGCTGCCGGACCACCGGCTTGACACCTGAAAAGACCCACTGGGCACAAACGATCGACACACCTCCCTTCTGGGGCTATCCTCTGCGTCCCGGGATCACCTTCACCTATCTCGGTCTGAAGGTGGGGAACGATGCAAGAGTGCTGATGAAGAGTGGGAAGTCGGCGGACAACATCTTCGCGGCCGGCGAGATCATGGCCGGTAACGTCCTGGGAAAGGGCTATGTGGCCGGCGTCGGCATGACCATCGGCACCGTGTTCGGGCAGATTGCCGGCAAGGGGGCGGCCTCCGCCACCCACCACGCGCAACACCGGAGCGACGGTTAGTGGCGACGCTACAGATCGCTCCTGCACTGGTCGCACGCGGTCAACACGTGATGACCGTGTGCAACGCGTGCCGGTACTGCGAAGGGTACTGTCCGGTATTCCAGGCCATGGAGAAGCGGCCGACGTTCGCGACGGCTGACCTCGCCTACCTGGCGAACCTCTGTCACAACTGCGGCGAGTGCCTGTACGCCTGTCAGTATGCGCCGCCGCACGAATTCGGCATCAACGTGCCGCGCACGCTGGCCGAAATCCGGCTCGCCACCTACGAAGAAGCCTGCTGGCCGCCGATCGCGCGGCACGCGTTCACCAGGCAGGGCGCGCTGGCGGCAGCGCTGCTCGTCCTCGGCCTGACGGCGATGCTGATCGCGGCGGGCGG
>JADMIO011204662.1_pt1 | contig 31471 bp, 19 predicted proteins | sample 8958161 | NCBI WGS metagenome assembly JADMIO01 (sample SAMN16585339, study PRJNA669376) | soil metagenome | isolation source: Crop rotation soil | place: USA: Cullars Rotation, Alabama | collected 2011 | reverse complement strand
AATAAACCTACTGTATTCACTGTAACTCCTGTTTAAATTAAATTGCATAAATCAAAAATGATAGCACACAAAACTTATAATTTCAATCAAAATGGCGTTAAAAAAATGATATCACACAAAACTTATAATCAAAAAGACGTTAAAACTGCCATTTATTATAATTTTTATTGACATAAAAACGCATATTGTTTTATGCAAAAGTTCCGAAGGTAAAATATAGATCATTCATTATCCTTCCCGCCAAACGCTATGTGAGCAATTTAACATTAAAACATGGAAAGAGACAAACTTAAGTTTACTATTATAGTTGAATATGATAGCATTTTCAGATTAAAACCTTTAAAAGGCATCTGCCTTTTTGTTTTTTAATTACCTCTAATTACCTTAATATCATGAGCAATACAAGCCACACCTTCTTTTCATTGGGCAATAAATATGGGTTTATCAACATAGATATCTGCGGAAAATTGGATCTATTAGAAAGAAACAACATTGATAAGATCATTTATGAAATAGGGGAAGAATTAATTATATTGGGTTCTCACGCACATGGAACGACCGTTTCATTGGAAGCCGGTACTGTAAGAAGAATCTTTAGTGAACCTAATCTGAGTGCACAAAGTGAGCAACTCTCTAAGCTCATCAAGCAAACCTTAAATCTTTCTTTTGCTGATCGCTCTTCAACAGTCATATCTGACACAATCCTAAGAATTTCAAAAGTCGTCTTTTCAAACTTGTATTTTCTCAACTATGCCAAAGCAGCGTGGACACCTGTACTGATTGATGGAATGACTCATAATGTAGCAGCACAATTTTTGGGAGGTTCGTTTATTGCCAAAACCACATTGGAAGAGAAGGGAAAGGAAGAAAAACTGGAAGAACAAATTTTAAGTAACACCCTCTCCATTTTTTTATCTTTCCTAAGCCAAGCACAAAAGGCTAAAGCGACAAAAGCCGGCGACGCAATCGACGATGCAATCAAAGACAAATTTACATCGCTGCACGCCATTTTCAAAGAAGCACGCTACTTTGAGATTTCTTGCACTTCAGCGAGTAGATTTTCAGAGGATATTCAAAGTATCACATTTGCTCAGCAGATGATTAAAAAGCTTCGCTCTTTGCCGGAAGAACAGCGAATTGTCATTGCCGGAGGATGGAATGGCAGGCCTAGCCATTACATGGTATACGAAATATATAAAGAGCCCGGTGGCACTTTCCGCATGCGCATCTTCAATTTGGGAGCTGGCATTGAATATCATCCTGCAGCCCTCATCGGAAAAAAATTAAAATACCTGCCTTTTTTGGAACAAGCCGGAATTAGCGCTGAAAATATGTGCCGGCAAGAAGTTTGGCGGGCATATTATCAACATCGATTTACATCGCCCAAGAGCAACGAACAATTCTTTGATGCCCGGTGTATCTACGAAAACTTTTTAGAGAGCATCCATCCAAAATTTGGTCAAGCCATGCATGCAAGCTCAGGGCCAATAGAATACTATATGACCCGTCAATTGGCTGGGACATGTGCAGTAGATAGCTTACTGGCATTTACAAGAGTCGAGTTAGGAAATAAAAAAGAATATGAAATTTTCAGAAACACTCTCGTCTATCAAGTGTTATCTGAATATTATCATCATTTAGACAAGGAAAAATACTTTGGAATCAATCCCCCTTTAAAATTGTCTAGGCAAAACATCATAACGCGATTAGGGGTACTCCATTTTCTTAGGGCCTGTGCCGATAAAGTCGCTTGCGTTACAAGCAAAAGCCTGCGCCATCATTTGATGACTCCTGAAGAAGGCGAGGCAGCAAAGAAATTACTTTATGAAATAGCTAGAAGAGCTAAATATGCAAAAATCCATTACAAAAAGCTCTATGAAGAATCCTCTCCCCTCTTAGAATTGCTTCCTACTTTCCAAAACAGCTTTGCGTTCTCTGAATTGAAATCAGATGACGATTCAAAAAAAACTGCTAGGGTCTGGCCACTGTCGCTTAATTTAGATTCAAAGTGGCCAAATGATGGGACGCAAATACATGAGAAACTCACAACTTCAACACAAATTGCATTGCAATACTATAACGGCGGTTGGCTTAAAACAACAGCCCAGTTTATTTCATTGTTTTTTAGGGAAATGCCCTCTGTCAGTGCGACGTTATGGGATTCTATTCCCGAAGATCAAATTGTACCATGCATGGAAAAAATCGTGTCTCTCAGCAATATTTGGCTCAAATGCCGCATTGGCATGGGGGGTACACTTATCACTCAGATAGATGCAATGTGTGACTCATTGAAGGCCTTGGCAGTAGTGCAGAAACTGATCATGTGCCTTAAAGATGACCCTGACATGGTAAGTCAATGCTGCATTTATTTAAGTTTGCTTGAAAAGATGATGGGCGACATGCCACTAACTAATCCTAAATTAGAGAGAGAATTTTCGGAAAATATTCAATTTCTAAAGCAAGCCAATTTACAATACATTGGAGAGGGAAAAACATTACAAGATAACATGTTTTTCTTAAATCTTAATGTAAAAACAGACGTCTATCTTTATCTAAATTCTGACAGCGGATATGAAAAATCGATGAGGGAAAAAATTAAAAATGGCGAATGGAAAAGAAAGGAAGAAGTCTTCGTTTTCAGATTTTTAGAGAACCATCCAGAAATAAAAGATCAGATCGGAAAAAAGCTGCAACAAACATCCGGCACATATCCAACGATGAGTTTAATTGTTGCAGAAGCAATCAGAGATTTAGATGCCCAATATATGCCACGAGCTTTCTGTGCCCTAAAAAAACAAACCATGATTGCACAAAGCGTAGCTTGGGTCAAATCCCATTCTCTTGCAGGCAACGAAGCGGACTTTATCATTAAATTTAATGGCCGCTTACAAGATAGCGTAGTGCGTTTTGACGAAAACAGCCTCATAATGACAGCGATAGATAACGCCGAATACTTCCCCATGCACAAGACGCGATCTAAAATTAAGACGGAGATTTTTGATAGTTTTCAATACCTTCACTATTATGAATTTTCTCAAAATGAACACATGCTATTTATGCATAGATCAGAAGAGAATTATTTTCTCTCAGCCGCTGAGGATGCATCACAGGTGGCAGTGAAGTTAATCGCCTATTTTTCATCGCATCGGGAGAAACTAAAATCTATTGATTATCAACGGATCTTCGAAAGCCTGTTGTTTGGCCCCGCAATATTGAAAAATCAGCTGCAAGCAACTCCTGAATTTGCAATAGTCCTCGCGCGTTTTTTCCAAAGCAGTTGCATCATTGCAAAGGAAATTGACGATTTAAATTCAACCCTATTTCTTTTGCGAATGGCCAGCTACGCAATAGAATTCTGCAAAGATAATGCCATCGCAGAGAATGTCATCGCGTTATTCCCTGACATCATTGAGGAACTGGGAAAAATTGTCAGGGAAGATTCTAAGCTACCTGGCCGCAAAAGCCTCATCATCAGAGAGCTATTAGCAGCCTACTATAGAAGCAATCAATTAGCCTTGGATTGCTATGAGTCGATTTTTAAGATGGCTTTTTACCTATCTGAAAACCCAATTCCCTCTTCCTATGAAATGGAATATGCCCCACACATAGATCAAGATGTTCAGAGGTTATTTCGCTACTTGGCTCAAAGGTTGATATCCTTTAATGCGGGCCTGCGCAATCTTATTCTGAGCGCTGCAGTGAACTCAAAAAACATCCTCGAATGGCAATGTCATGAGGCAATGATGACTTCAGAAGACAACAAATATACGATCGATCTTTTCGCAGGCAGGCTTTATATCGACGGGTTGGAATCGGGTATTCTGCCGGAAAGCTTAGAACAAAGCGCCATCTTCCAACAAATATCTCTATCTAAGGAAAATTTAACTGAAGTACAAACTCAAAGCCATAACCTCGCTTTCTTTAAAGATAAGCTAAGGAATCGCTATTGCGCTTTTTTTACCGGAGGCCAATGGAAGGTTCAAAGGCAATTCTTAGTAGATGGCTCATTGCAATGGTGTGATTTTTACCCTCCTGATATGTTTACAGGACGTATTTCTGCTCAGAATACAGTGATCTCAAAATGCATATGTTGGCAAGATCCCCAATCGAAAGATCTTCACTTCTTTACCAAAGATAACAATCGGCTTAGCTATCGTTATTTCTTGCGTAGCGGCCAACTTATCTGCATCGATGGGGGGCCGCGCAATAATTTATCGTTAATTAGCAACTTTGTATCGGCTTCTGACGCAATTGCCATAAAAATTTTATTCGAAACCTTTGATTCTTCAGTACAATTTTGGTCCAATGAAAATAGCCACAAAATTCAGCTTATTGAGTCCCCAAAGTTTGGGCTGAATTTCGAAGTTACATTTCACAAAGAGATAGGAACGATAAATCTTTTACCTCGCGAGGAAGGCTTGCGCCTTTGTAATGAACAATATCTTTCTGCCTTAAGAAAAATAACGGGTTATTTAGTGCTACAAAATCTGCAGGGACAAAAGAATGTCCTTATTCCAAGAAGACAATTTATAGAAGCGACGAGCTTGTCCAAGCCTGCTTTGCCCGACCGCAATCTTACCAAACAAGATCATTGCATCCACTACACCTATCAAGTGAATGCCAAAGGACAATTAAGCAGCCACGAACTTCCTCAAAGAATTTATCTAGCCTACTTGCATCTGATTCAAAGAGATTACAAAAATGCTCGCCAGCAACTGCTTAAGTCTGCAAAATTGCACCCTTACAGCTCTGAAGAAGCCGGGCTTTTAAATTTAGTCGCCAACAGCAAAATAGCGACATCCGATCATGACATCCGCGCTTGTGCTATAAGGCTTAAAGCTTCTGCTTTGCTGGCAGAAAATAATAAGCGACTAAGAGTTTTAGAAGAAGTTTCCACTAAAGTCGATTGGCAGAAATCTATCGAAATTGGAAGCGACTTAAATGTCTATGCGGCTCAATGTGATATAGCCGCCACTTATGCTCTAGATCGCGATGAGGAGCTGATTCTTCTAGAAAACATGTCTTTAGATAGCTTTCCCCTTTTAAGCAGACGAATAAAATTTTTAAGAGCAGAAAAGCAGCTAGAACAATTCGCTATGTTGAAAGAACAGAGACAAAAGATTGGCGAAGTAGATTTTAATACCACTGAAGCTATGCTTCAAGGAATGAATTTAAGCCCTATCATAGATACCGATATTCTAGATCACATCGGCCATTGCGTCTATCACACTAAGGAGCAGATGTCTCGCTGCTTCCTTAGCTATTATGCCATTGCCAAAGATGAACCGGCAGCAAGCGAAAAGCGCAAAAGGCTAGCCTGTCTATTGACCTTAGCACGATATCCTGCAGCAGAAGCATTAGAATACTCAGCTGGATTTTGGATCACCTTGCTTAAATCCATCTTTCAAAATCCCGATGGCTATCCTCCGACACGCGAAATACAGGCCCTTTTTCATAGAGAGCCTTTTACTTCAAAATGGTTTGGCGAAAATGCTCATAGATCAGAATTTACTGGCAGAAATCATCTTACCGAATTGATGAGTGCATTTGAGGCTCTACTTTTTACAAATGCCACCTCTAAATATTGTGAAAGCCTGAAAAAAACTGCGATGCAAGAATTTTCCATATGGCACCTTCCCTTAGGTCATGTTCCTGAGAATCCTCAACAATTTGTTGCCATATCGAGAACAATATCCTCTATCCGGCTTCCTCCCATTTGCCCTCGACTTCATTTAGAAGCAACTAGCGAAAACGATAATTTAAATGATCAAAAATGGAAAGCAATGGCAGCGATTGCTGAAAAGGAGCTTCCCCAATTGCATGCTTCAGTGACACACCACTTAGCTGCAAAAAAATCAATGTTAGCAGAACCTAAGGATAGAGAGGAAAAAATAATTCTGCAAATTTCATCCCTGGACTCACAAATAAGCAATCTTATAAGGCGAATAAGAACCTTAGAGGATTCTAGAGACTATGTTTCTTCGATAAATTCTGCGCCATTTTTTAAAATCGATGATGAAGCACCCAAAGAAAAAGCAATAAAAGAAAAGAGCAGAATAGAGCTCGTCGCCAGGATGCATGCAACCAATAAATTCTCTTCAAACAGAGTGGAGCACAATGCCATTTGCGATCTTGCCAATGATGTGGAAGCCTTTTTAACGCAGCCTTCTCAAAAACAAGCAACCCTTTGCAGAAGCGAGCTTCCTAGACTAAAAGACCTTTTGATAAAAAAGAGAAGCTTGTGCACTGCTCAGCTATCAGCTGCTAAGAAGCGGCTTGCTGCACTTGCAAAAAAAATGCCTTTAAATGCGGCAGAAAGTAGAATTTTCACTTTAGATAAGATCGGAGGGCAAAGAAAGAGTATTTCCTTCAAAGATTTGCAGCTTTTATATGTCAGAAGCGACCTATCAGAATATCTGCGACAAAATCCTGCTTTAACAGCTTTGGACGCTCAGACTCTTTATTATGAAACCGAAGATTATCTAATTAGAGCCACCTTGCAACAGCAGATTGAACGCGCTTTGAAATCCATTGAAGCTTTGGAAAAAGTTCCCAAAGGCACTGATGCTGACAGCTTAATGCAAGAAATTTATCTCACTTTGGCAGCTACACGTGCCTACGAACCAAGAACGCATCCTGAATTTTTAGTTTTTGAATATCAAGCCAATTTACTCATGCGCGAAGATCAGGTTCTAAACATTGAAAAGTTAATGAATAAAAGAAGCAATATAATCCTTCAAATGATTATGGGAGCAGGCAAGTCAGATATCCTTTTACCATTGTTGGCGCTCAGGCAAGCTGATGGGGAAGCACTTTCTATCGTCATGGTTCCAGAGCAGTTACTAGAGCAAATTTCAGCGAATATGAAAGTAAGGTCCGGAGAGATCTTCAACCAAGCAGCCAACCGCCTAAATTGGCTGGAGACGAGCAAACAAGGGCTGCAAATTATTTTGAGCAACTTGGAAAGAATCCGCAGCAGAAGGGAATTTCTAATCGTCACTGACAAGGAAATGCACGACTTTTCCTTGCGCGCGCGCGAGCACCGTTTGCATTGCTGCACTTGTTCAGGCCTGTCTGAAGATGAAATAACAACAGAACTTCTTTTCCGCAGTATAAAGACCTTCTTAAAACAATATGGAAATGTTATCGTCGATGAAGTCGATTCCATCCTCTATTGCCGCCGTCAAGTGCAAGTAGCATTAGGAGAGGGGGAAAAAGTCAATCCTCTCTATTTTGCGATTACAACTATATTATATACATTCTTGCTAACCAATCCTGTGATCAGATCAAAAGTTAATTTTGAATTTTCACAAAATGAGCTGCAAGCCAAAGAAAAGGCAGAACCATTTACACCGGCAAGCTATGATGCATTAAAGGAAACTATAAGCCATGAAGTCTTGCAAAAGCTATTTACAGAAGGATTTTTTCAAAATTGTCCTTCCGGCTTGCTGTCTGAGATCCACAATTACGTCCTCGCAGAAGAAGGAACCAAGGGGCTTAGCCTTTCTCCGGATTTGCCCTTAGATCTGAGAAACGGCCTTGCTTTTTTAAGAAGCGAAATTCATTCCTTTTTGCCCTTGACACTGAATCGACGCTATGGCGAAACCTATGGCTTCTTTCCTGAAACTAGCCAGCAACCCTCGCTTATTGCAGGTCCTTATGAAGGTGCTAATAGGCCTAGGATAGGTTCTCAATTCGCTCACTATGCCGAACAAATTAACTATACGCGCCAGGCTTTTGCGAAAACAGGAATTCTTTTAGCACACTTGAAGCCCGAAATTGCCCGCATCCAAAACGCCGTTGCGCAAGAGATGATTTCGACAGGCATTGCCATACCAACCCGCACATTGGCCTATAAGGAATATGTAGACATTGTCGGAGAAGATTTTGCCAAAGACAACGCCTTAAAGAAACTGCATAGTGATGAGGCGATGAAAAGTGTTGTAAAGCTAATTTCAGGCGATATATTCAAATTGCAAAAGTTTGTTGGCGACTACTTTCTTCCATCCATAAAACGCTATCCTAGAAGTCTCAATAGCAATGCGCAGCATCTATCAAACTTCTTTGGGCGCTTTAATGGCTTCACTGGCACCTTGCCAACGCAATGCGGAACCTTCCACGACCGCTTCACTTTAGCCCGCCAACGAGGCATCGAAGGTTCAATCCTTACAATTCTTGCTCAAAATAGCCTGCATGATGTGACATTAGTCGACGAAACAGACCCTGCTGCCTTATTTGAAAAATTGCTGTGTTCAAGAGAAGGCAACCGTTACTTTGCTTTAATCGACGAAGGAGCTTTATTTAAAGATATCTCTTACCGCGATATGGCGCAAAAAGTTTTAGAGATAAGGATTGATCTGACGGCTGCCATCTATTTTGATGGCGATCGAAGGATGATTCTAAAGCGAGAAGGACCGCCTCTTCCCTATAATTTGCAAAATGACGTTGCGCCGAATCTTCGATTTACTCTTTACGATCAAAGGCATTGCCGTGGCACTCATTTTGATCAAGATCCCAATGCCTATGCTTGGATGACAACCAATCGCATCGACAATTTTTCAAATTTTGAACAGGGCATCTATCGCATGCGGCAAATTGCTGCAGGGCAGCGTATAAGCTTCTTAGTCCCGCGCGATCTTCACAGCATCGTTGAACAACAAAAGCTTGCCTCACAAGACGTTGTCGATCTCTCTTTCGATGTTTTGCCGGACGGCTCAGTTTCAATCGGCACTAGGCCCCATCCCCAAACGGCTGCTCAAGATGTCATTGATTTAATGATCTGCCTTAGAAGGCTTCAAGCACAGCAGCAAGCAGAAGATAATCTAGTGGCCATTCAACAAAAACTCGATCACGTCATCTTTAGCGCTTGTGAGTCTATCTTGGATAAAATTCCCGTTCGAGATCTCTTTAGCGAAGCTGCGAAAGCCCTCAACGAATTGCTGATTGCCACTACTGAAGACTCCCCCTATGATCAATTTAAACAAGTAGCTTCTTTAGAAGCTGCCTCCATAGTCTTACAACACAATATAGATACGACACTGCAAAGAGTGGAGGTTTGGCAAAAAGCACATGATCCAACAAATATCTATAGGCTAAATATTGCGGGCTTACGCAGAGAAATGGAAGCAATTGTTTCTCGTGCGTTGGAGCAATACCTCATCAATGACCGCCTCCCATTCAACCCTTTATGTGTCGCTAGGGATACTTCTCGTGACATGTCAGTAGAGGTGTCTGCACAAATGCAGTCGGAAGCCAAAGTATCACAAGAACAAAAAAGCGAGCAGGAATTGGAAAGACATCGGTGGGATCTATCGAAGCAGCTCTTCCCTGCTATACCTGACAGCTGGCATCGAAATTCTTCGGAAATTTTTACGCGCAATTACTATACTGTAATGAGATGGCCGGGCTCTAGAACCATGGCCATTCAAGAAGCTCAGAAGGAAAATAGAAATATCATCTTTTCACTTGATGAAGCTTTGGCAATGCAAGATCCTACCAATCAATTCCTTGTTCAAGGGCTATTTGATGGATTCATTGTGCCAATGGATTTCATCTTTACAGCTTCGAATGAGAAAACTCCTTTTGGAAAATTCCAAAAACCTTTCGGGCCTTGCCTCATCATTCAAGATACGGACCATACAAAGCGCCTTCAGCTTATGCCTTTAGACGCTGCAAGTTCAGAGATGTTCAAAAAAGCATTATTGGCGGATCTAACTTCTTCTCAAAAAGTGGAACGCTCTGTGAGAATCTGCTTATGCTATCCCGAAATTGATTTTTATCAGCAAGGACAAGATCCTATCAATCTCAAAGAAATGCAAGCAGAGCCTTCTTTCCCATTGCTCATGGCCAAATTCAAGTTTATATCGGGAAAAACTTCCGGCTATACAAAAGGGGAGTTAGAGCTATTGCAAGCATGGTTCAATAGACACCTTGCCTCACAAGATCCTGTAGAATTTCGTCAATTTTTCTTGCGAGTTCTTGCAAGAAAAGCTTCTATACGAAAAGGCTTTCCCACTTCACAGCTAGCCTCAATATTCTATAGGGCTGAGGAGGAATTTAAAAAGATGCCCTCAGATACTATAAATAAAATAAGAACTGCCAAGCTACAAAGGGAAAATGTTGCTCGCATTCCAAGCCTCAAAGAAAAAGACGCAGAATTTGAGAGTTGCCAAAAAGAATACATACAATGGATGAGTCGCCATGTTGCACTTGAGTGCATATCGAAAAAATATCTCTTTACAGACAAGTTATCTCTTGATCAAATGGTTTCAATACATTTGCGATTGGAAGCATCCTTAAAAATAATCACATTAACTTTTAAAAGATTAATCGAAGAGCGATTGAAAGAAACCAAAGACTCTTCGGAAAATGAAGTATTGCAAAAATTAAACTCCAGAATTTCTGAAGAAAAAAAATTAACAGATAAATTCTCAGATGATCAGCAAGGTGATCTTGAAAAACTGCTAAAAATTTATCCTCTTCCCGATACATCTGACGATTGGTATAAAAAAGCTATCCAATCCATTAACGATCGAAGATTTTCCAGCAATTTGACTGAATACCTTATCTTCCGCAGTAAGGAAGACGAGAACAGCAAAAACAGCAAGGAATGGTTGAGTAAATGCATAGCCGGTATCCAGGCCTACCGCACTCAACTAGAATATGCCCTGAAAAAAGCAACATTGGAAGATTTAAATTTCCTCATTCCAGAAATTAGAGGCTTTGAAGCCGTCGCAAAACATCTAAGCGAAGAACCCATCTCAGCAGAAGGATTAAAAATACTGCAGCAATATAGTAAAAAGCATAAAGATCTCCTTGCTATCTCGAAAGCAGCTCCGGCCTATACCAAATTTTTACTTGGGGATTTGTAAACGCACCTTCTCCTAAGGCCCCAGTTGTCCCAGCTGTCCCAGTTGTCCCAGCTGTCCCAATTGTCCCAGCTGTCCCCCAGCTGTCCCAGCTGTTTCATACGCTCATGCTACCAGCGTCGGCTCAAGCCTATCGAGCCAGCAAAAGTTGAGCGATGATCCCACAATTCAGTGGAGAATTCGACATAGAAGTCTGCTCCCAATAGGTTGGCCCCGGCTCTTAGATTTGCGATAAATCCATTGCGCGCGTAGCCGGCGCCTTGAATTGCAAACTCGTCACCAAACTCTGCGAATCTGGGATGTATGGTATTGCCTAGGCTACCAAAGCGGCGTTGATAAATTAGATCGGCATTCAACTTAAGGCAACGATAAGAGGAAAGAAGATGTGTTCCTAAGTATACATTCTCCGACCAAATGTCTCGATCACCAAATGCCAAGTTAACAGAACTTGCCTTATGTTCGTGGAAGCCATGGGCTTTCACGTAATTGCTATCCGCACCGACAAATGGTTGGATTAAAAATTTGCGCCAGCAGATGTTGAATCCCGATTCAGCATACAGTTGGGCATGTGTGAATTTGGGGCTAGAATGCGCAGTTTCTCTTAAATCTGCGAAATGAATATGCCGTTTGAAATGTGAAAATCCCTCGCCGAAGATAAAATCTGAAAAGACATAGAACTTAGGCCTTCTATATACGCCATACAAGCTGCCTTGGACGTTATTGAGAGTGTTTGTTCCGTTCAAATTAAAGGTTGCTTTGCTAGACTCAAAGTTTAAGGCTGCACCGTATAACAAGCAATTGCTGTCACATTGCAGACCAAAGCTAAAGTCAAGGCTCTTTTCCTTGTATCCTTGCGCGATTCTTTCATTGCCTAAACGCCCATATTCTGCTTCGAATGCCATCCAGGTATCGATTTCGGAGCATGAGCATGCGTCTGGGCGTGGGCATGGGCAGGAGCAGCTGCATTCATATGGAACCAACAGGTTCCTGACAGCATCAAAGATTCTACGCCCGAAGCGGTAGTCGCTGTATTGGTTAATTCCTACCAAATAGGCATACTGCTCACCCGACATTGCATCCAATGCCCTAGGAAGGCGATCCACCGGAAGTGAAAGCAAATTATTAACCATAAATTCTTGGCTGCCAACCGGCACGATATTGGCATCGATTTGCTCTGCCACACCTCTTTGATTGCTGGTTCTTGCCCAAGATAGGAAGTCAGTGCTCAACAAAAGTTGCACGGATGGATCTCTATCGTAGATAATGTCATAGTTTAAATAGGGGTTCAACAAGATGACCTGATCAAAGACTCCATTCAAGCTTCTTCCCGCTGTCAAAAGGGTGTAGGGGCGCCCAATGGAATAGGTGCCGTCCGGAGAAGAGATGCTAAGCGTGCCTGCTATAGAAGCGTCTTCCCCGATACTCAAGCGGCTTGATTGCTGCATTCCATTAATCCTTACTAAATAGGTTGTTCCTGCAGCCTGGGTGTAATTTTTTAGGATATTAAAAGTTCCAATTTCCGGTCTCAAGCCAGGATCGATTACGGAACCTATATTTAGCACTACGCTGCCTTTGACTGTGCCTGTGCCGGCTAAGACGCCACGATTGACGACAACATCATTGAGAACTGAACCATTCAATATAAGCTTAGCATCATTCACAGTCGTAATCCCTTTATAGGTATTATCGCCTGATAAGCCTTGTGTGCCTGTGCCGTTGATGGTCAAATCATTTGTCCCCGTGGCATCAAGGATTACCCCGGCAAATGTCGTTTGAGCGCCAAACACAGTGTTTATCACCAAATCCTGATTTAATTTCACAAGGCTTGCAGAATCTCCTGCCAGCGATTGAATGGCAAATGGAGGGTGGCCTTGCGTATTGATCACAAGAGAGCTATTTTGCAAAGCTATATTCGCCTGAGGAGCGGTAGTAGTTCCATCAAAGACAATGCCATTTACTGGGTTGCTTGATAGATTGATGGCTGAAATCAAAGGATTGCCAATGATTGTGGTGTCATTGAAATAAATTTGCGCAGGATGCTTTAAGCCTGCATTTGCTATCGTACCTGAAGCTTCTAAGGTTGCTGTAATACGCGTATTAGCGCCTGCATCAAGAACTATGCCGGTAGCCCCTGAAGTACTTCCATTAAAGACCATTTGGCCTGCAATAGATCCTGAACGCGTATTTGCAATCTGGCCATTATTGACGATGTCAATGATATTATTGTTCCCAAAGGTGACTGTGGCTGTGCCCAAATTGGGATCCACAACAAACTGACCGGTATTATATGAGCTGGTGATTGAGCAATTTGCCGCATTGATCAGAAAAAGGCTTGAATTATTCCCTAAAGAGAACGAAGCATTTCCATATGCCGATAATGGATCGTTTTTGTTTCCGTCCACGACAATTTGACCGGCATCATGTCCGGCGGTGCTGCTTTCGCTAACAATCGAACTTGCAACGGCATTGCTAATATTTATGACAGCATTATTGCCGGCAGCAAAAGAGGCTATGCCGTTATTGCCATCCACAACAATTTGTCCGGCATCATTGCCATCGGATCCGCTTAAAATCGTCAGTGAATGTGCGCTTGCGCTTGTCAAAATGACGCTTGAGCTATTGCCAAGGGAGAAGCTGGCTGTTCCACCGTCGCCGTCGATCACAATTTGGCCAGTGTCAAAACCAAGACCTTGTATTGCAGCATTATTTAAAATGCTCATGACAACCTGCGAATTATCCCCTGCGGAAAAGGAAGCAACGCCGTCATTTCCATCCAAGATCATCTGTCCGGCGTCATTGCCGACAGAGGAATTTAAGATTAAACTGTCATTGACATTGGCAGCAGCCACGACGGCATTGTCGCCAAGCGTGCAAGATGCTCTACCAAGATAACCATCAAATATGATTTGGCCGGCGTTATTGTTTGTGCTGAAAATGAGGCTCCTAGCCAAATAGCCGCCATTAAGCACGAAGATATTGGCGTTGTCGCCGGCTGTTAAATTTGCAGTTTGTTGCCCTGCATCAAAGACAATCTGACCGCTATCGCTATTGCTAAAGGCATAAATAGTTACATCGTTTGTGTTATCGAAAAAGCTTGAATTGCCGACGCTGCATTGAAAATTATCGCCAACCGTAAATGATGAACCCTTCAAAAATACTTGTGCGGCCTCATCGGATCCTATAATTGAGCCTGCATTTTGTATGCTATAACTTACATTATCCCCTGCAGTAATGGGCGCGACATTCCCACTATCGGAATCAGCAAGCGAAATTTGCGCTGCATTTTGAGATTGAATAGAGGAATTAGGCCCATTGAAAATCCTTAAAGACGCATTTCCAAGGGAGGCTCCTGTCACACCCGGGCTTGGAGAAAAAAACAATTGTGCTGTGTTTAAAGAGCCCCCAGTATCATTAGTTGCTCTAATAAAGGTGTCGGTATTCGTACCGCTAATCCCTATGCCTGTAAATTTAAGAACTCCTCCATCATGGAAGAAAAAGGAAAAATCCGAAGCAGTGCTTGAAAAAAATATATTTGCGATCTGAAACAAGCTTGTAGCTTCGGGAGAAAAACTTGCAGGAGGCAGATCGCTATTGAACGTCGCTATGCCGATAGGAACTTGATTGCCCTGCCAGTTGCTGGCCGTATTTAAATCATCGCTAGTTAGGCCCACCCACGTTTGATCCGGATTGGCTGCCGATAACTCATGGGAAAGGAAAATTGCAATTATAAAAGATTGCCATGTGAACTTGGTACGCTTCATCATTTCCTCCTATTTGACGCCATAGTAGTTGCGAATAAAATTTTTTTCAAATAATCTCTAGACAATTTGTAATGTGGATGGTCAATACAAAAAAGACGGGGTGTAAGTTTATGCGCAAAATATTAAGCTTGGCAGTCTGTGCTGCATTGTTCACGTTCTCGATGCATGCTTATGGGATTAACGCCAATCTTGTAGTTAACGGAGATTTTGAAACCGGAAGTTTTACTGGTTGGACGGTTGACACTCAATCGGAGAATGGATCATGGTTTGTTTACTCAGGAGGCATCTTGCCTTTAAGCTTTCACCTCACCCCGCCGCCTCCTGGAGGTGCTTACGCTGCTACGGCTGATCAAATTAGCTCTTCTTCGACGATTCTATATCAAGACATCGATCTGCCGACGGTGACTCATAGCGAAAATTTAATCCTTCAGTATACTTATTATTACAACAACCAAAATAATATTTTTATTTCACCCGATTCCTTAAGTATAGAAGAGGAAAACCAGCAAGCACGCATCGATATCATGAAACCAACTGCAGAAGATCCTTACTCGGTGGCTCCTAGCGATATCTATAAAAACCTCCTAAGCACTCCTCCTGGATCCCCTTTAGTAGTAAATCCAACCACTGTGGAATTTGATCTGACCCGCTTTTCCGGACGGTCTATACGCCTGCGCTTTGCTGTCGTTGATACGGAATATTTTTTTTCCATGGGAGTGGATAACATATCCATTTTAGTGAAAAAGGCTCCGCCGCCGCAACGATTGCCCGAATTTAGCGATTCGTGCGAGTCATCCGACGAAGAGGATTGAATCAATCCTTTTTTTGTGCTATGGTGCCCGTGCCCTAATCCTATTACCCAAAAGTCTAGTAAACCTTTTGAAAATTATTTATGGAAGGGTTTACGGGGTATTCTGGTGACTAGTTTTTTTTGTTATTTTACATCTTATGCTGTAATTTATGTCAAAGGCTCTGCGCTCCACTTTGAGAACATTTCCATTTGACTTTCCCGTCTTCCAACATTTCGTCCCCCAAGGGTGTAAGGGATATTGCTTGCTCCAATAAAACGAAAACTTTCACTTTGAAAATCAGAGGGTCTAAAATCACCTCCTCGATAAAACTGACTGGGAGGACATTTAATGACCTTTCGAGGATATAAAAGCCGCGATCCTCCAAGAAATTCACCCTCACCCATTGCACTTACGAAGTCACCGTACTGCCTAAAGACTGATTCAGCGTGAAATATGCATCTAACAGGAAAATTAGAACCTTGACGGTGTGTATTGGCTACTTTCATTATTTTTCCAATGATATCTTCATAATAAAATTTTTGCAACTCATCCTTTTCTCTATTAAATATATGGAAATTATTTTCAAAATCCACACCGTAATAGCGGCCAAGTACATAACCATTTGTTGCTAAATAATTTAAAGTTCGCTGATCAAACATCGCTTTAGCGCTCATGGGCTCTACGTCAATATCTGAAAAAACACAATACTTTGCCTTCTCATCTGCTGAGCCGATCATATGATCGATAATGAGGACTTTTAAAAAATCAACTCTAAAGTAAAGGTTTGTACCAGGGTGAAGAAACTTTTGCATTTCCTCATTTTGCATTCGCGGCAGCCGTCGAACATCTCTCAATCTGAGGTCTACTCTTCTTGTCTGTGAAAGATCCTTCAACATTCCAAGCGTTTTTTGTTGAGCCTGTTGAGTGACAAGAGCGCTATCATACCATAAATTAATTTGTGCCCCAGGGTGTTCATCAGCCCATTTCGAAAGGCGATAAGTAAAACTATTTTTTATTTTGTGCCATTTATCTAATTCTTCGCTTGAAAGAGAAGCTTCACTATTTTCTAGTTGCCGCAATTGGTTTAAATCTTTAATCCATTCTGAATTTTCAGAAGAATCTAAACCATTTCTAAAAATATTTTGGGCGATATTTTGAACCCTATCTTGAGGGTTTAAATTTACCCAAAGCAAATTGATGCTATATTCAAGAACACTCACGTCCCTTTCTGCCAAAGGATAAATGTAAGGATGTCTTGCAAGGTAAGCAAAATCATAACAAAAATCTAATATAGCTTTTTGCCCGATTAAATTCTCTTCTTTTAGCATCTCTGTTAAAGATCTATTAGTAATGTTGTAAATCCCAATATCATTATTAATGGAAATTTTTATTTTAATTAATTTACTTTCAACATCCGCTGAAAATTCTGATACCACAGACATTTTCAGGTCTCCTTTTTATTAATAAATTTAAATTGACAGCTTGTCTTAAAAATTATATAGAATATTTTAATAAAAATCAATAAAATAATTAACGCGTGTTTTGAAATATGTCAATTGATGATTACATCTTAAGTGTCTCTAGGAGATTTGGCTATGGCCCAAATGCGAGTGCGTTTACAAATCCCTAGTAAAAATTTGGTATATGACGGAGCTGCTTTCAAGGTAGCAAGGAGATCTTAATGCTTTTATTACATTAATTCTAAAAAAATCGGCCTTTTTTCATTTACTACCGCAAAAGACCAAGAAAATATAAAAGACGAAGAAGACCAAAAAATCTTGTCCTTGAGGTTACTTCGTCTTCTTCGTTCTTTCCTTTCCCGGCAAAGAAAGCCTGAGGAATTACCTTGCTTCTTCAGCAAGTTCTTTAGTGGTTTTTGCCCCCCTGCTAACTAACAGGCGCCTGATTTCACTTGCGATTGCTCTCTCCGACGGTCCTAAAATAGCAGGAGAACCAATAAGTTTCATATTGTCCTCGCAAAAATTATCAAAAAGATCTAGACCAGTTAGCCTTTGCGAATTGAGCGCATTGATTTCAAAATCTCCCCTTTGCACAAGATTGATCATTATTTCTAAAAGCTCAGGGCATAAAAGCATTTCCCGGAGACTTTTTGATTTAAAAAACATTCCCATAAGATTTCCTTCATATTCATTGCACATGTTACAATTGAATGTTGGCAAGCGAAAAAGCTGATTGAGCCAAAATGCTGCATCTCGTCGAGTATTAGGATCCTTTAATTTGGTTATAAAAGTTGAAATATCGCTCAAAGTGATTGAGTCTGTTTGGGCCAGCCGCATAAACCTCTGCTCAATGACTCTTTCTCTGGCTAGTGGACCTGCTGTACATGACGATGGTAAGAAAGAAGGTTGAATTATAACTGAACATGGAGTAGATAAAGATGAATGAATGTTTAGCTTTTTGTGTTTAAAAATCACTTGAATATGCTTAAAAGCACATGCTAATGCAATTTTGCCATCGATAATCATTTTTTCATAAAAATCTCCAAAAGATCGTATAAGACTACCACCAGCCCGAGCTTGAACATCAACCCAAGGATCTTGACTACCAGCCCGAGCTTGCCAAACCAATTTTTTAAGGCTAGTGAAGTTCTCGACTACTTGTTTGATCTGATTTTGAGTTAAATTTTCGTTATTACTTATTTCGAGGAATCTGATAGGGCCATAATTTTCCTGATACTTTTTGGCAATCTGATAAATTCTGTCAATTGCATCGCCGCCGTTCCTTCCATTCGCTTGAATCCATAAATCATTGATCAAGTTATTAAAGTGATCTCCACTATAAGATTGGACGATAGAGACATTCCGTGGCCACAGCGAGGAGGCATTAGCAATTGCTGAGGCAAAAACTGCATTAATTTCCCAATTACTTTTGGCAAGTTCTTCATCTGCGCGCGTTTCTTTAAAAATTTGCAAAGGAAAGTCGCGTTTGGCAAGGCTACAAAAAAGGGGTGCATATTGCACGTCTGCAGGCGCGGCAACAAAGCGGCCATTTAAAACGCTTGAAGCTAAAACAGAAAAATCACTTGCTCGCTGTTGCGATTCGCCAACTGTTTGGTTTGTTTGGTTTAATAAAGCTGATGGATTCATGATTCTCCTTGGTTTATATAAATTTAGATTAATAAACTAACAATGATAAACAAAACAAACAATAGGGTAAAGTCAAATCGATCGAACACTTGCATTGAGACTCTGAATTATGCATCAGACTTCATTCGAAACTGAAATCCCGTGCCTCTGGCTGGCAAAGGCACGGGATCTCAGTTACGAAAGAGGTCTAATTTTAAACTTGCAGATTAGCAAAAGGACCAGCTTGAAACTTCCCTATCCAACTAGAATGATGGGAATAAGCCTCATTTAGGGTTAAAGGGCGGGATAGTTGGATGTCTCTTTGCAAAATGGCATCCATTCTTTGGGCCAACGCCTGAGAGCTAATCGATAAGACGAGTTCGTTGTCATTATTATTGCTTTTTTTGCTCATATTGTAACTGCCAATAATAAAGCGATGATCTCCTCTCGTGACTTTTTTATGATACTGAATGTTTGGCACCCCATACTGGTAAATTCTGACTGCCTTTCGAATTTTCCGAGGTTCAAACTCTCTTTGTAAATTGACAAGGGATTCGCCGTTCACTTTTCTTCCCATCATTAGGGGCAAATAATGCGGGTAACTAGCTTTTGCAAAAAAGCGATGCGAAGGAGGACTGAAGGGAAACACGCCATTAGTAATGACAGAAACTTCCATGCCGGGAATATGTGTAGCAGCCTGCAAAGCCTTTGAAATTTCTTCTGGAGGGTTGAAGACCAAGCTAGCAACTCTTACGACCTTTTTCGCAGTTTTAATAATTCTCACCTGCTCCGCAGTGATGGCATTTGGCTTATGCGAGTCGCTGACAAGCGCTTTAATTTTTACCCCATGGACGATGTCGCCGCGGCTTTCAGCTTGCGTCCATCGTGGACTGATAGCTGTGGGCTGGGAAGGATTAATCGGAAAATACCCACTTGTAGGGTCTTTATGGTTCATATGCTGCTGCCACACAGCCCACAGTTTAAAAAATTCCAAACGCAACGTTTTGGCCAAAGGCCCTTGGCAAATGGCGTCCATGTCGCGCAGCCCACCACCAACGAACCGTTCTTTCCATGGAGCTTCTAAATTGGGAACCGGGGGTACATCCCCCGCCGAAAAATGCCCCTGTTGCAGTCCTGTGCCGCCGACGACATAATATTTTTCGTCCACGACTAATAATTTAACATGGTTTTCAATGGTGCGCAGCACAGGATCAATAGTGACTCTTGTATTTGTTTCTAAAAAGTGAAAATTGGGAAAACGCCGTTGCATGCGAGCTATTATTTTATAGTCCTTGCTTTCCAGCAGATCATAGCTTGCAATCAGATGAACCTTCAATGAAGGATTTGATCGCATGTTTTTGGATATCGCTCTTAAGGCTTTTCTAAAAATTTTTCCGCCGCAAAAATTCCCCGAAAGTTCAATGGACTGCTTAGCGCTGCGCAAAAGATCTAGCTTCCAAAGAGCAGACTCAACGGCATTTTCTGTTAGTACTACAGAATTGTTTGCGCTGTAGCGGCCAAGTTTTGGAGCGCCATGGCTTGCGGCATCGAGGCCTAAGGCCGCAATATTTGGCAAAGGACGCATGGCATTGCGAGCACAAAAGATAGCAAAGGCTACAAAAGCAGTAAGGCCCAGACCTGCGCTTGATATCATCCCGATAGGTATAGCAATACTTGAGCATGCCAACAAAGCAATTGGGACGGTAATGATGGTTCCAAGCATTAACTTAGCTGTGATTAAGGCCACGCCAAGTAAAATGAAACCGGCAATCGCATGAATTCTCTGCCGCAATGACTTTTGTTTAGGACAGCCTGGTAAGGTTTCTCCAAATCCTAGCTCAGAAAGCGGCCTGGCAGGAGACGAAGACAAAAGATTGTTCGTTAAAGGATTGGTCCCAGATGTTTGTGCAAGCATATTTATTTTATTTTTAGAACTATAAAAGTAATATTATTTATAAATCACGATATAATGTCAAAGTTTTTTATCGAGATTTTCACCCAATGCACAAGAAAACATAACAATTATTGAAAAAATCGATTTCTCTCTTGCCCGCGTGCGCATCCTATTACCCCTAATACTGGAACCTTGCCCGGGAAAAACTAAAAAAAATAATATTGACAAACAAATGAAATAAAAAATAAAATAATGATAGAAAGATGCTTTACTTGTGTCCTTAATTATCAAAGTTGTTATCAACAACAAAGGATGGTTATATGGCTAAGGAAACTAAGCATCGGAAAGATGAACGCAAAAAGCCTGCCATGAACTTAAAGCAGCGCCGAGCAAAAAAGCATGAAAAGCGCCAGCATAAGAGTGAGCGAGCTGAAGAATAGTTTACACAGTTTGCCGCTCGCAAGCTGTCTAGTATTCATTCAATGCCAGCCAGCTTGCGTCGGCATCTACTAGGGCAAGAAAATAGGCATAGACATATAAGTCGCAGGCATGTATTTCATGCCTTACATGCATACGTTGGCCTGATCCATCCATTTTCCTCTATAAAACCGCCACATGAATATCAAAGCAGTCGCTAATGTATAAAATGTACAGATCATCAATGCTTGCTCAATAGAACCGTTGTTTTTTGTCAGCAAATATTGCGGCAATACCATAAAAATCCATACTGAAGCAGAACCGCAGACAAGCAAAAATTTTGTATCGGCAGCTGCTGTCAAGGCTCCCCCAATAGATAATCGGATCCCTTCTAAGTATTTATAGATTACTGCGTTTGCCAAGCCAAATAACAGCGCCGGAAAAATATGGGCGCGCTGGTCAGGAGATAAGTCTGATAAAAACCATTCGCTCATTACGGATCTCGTTAGCCAAAGGAATAATGCCAAAGCTGCACAAAATAAAGTCATCAAAATCAGCGCTGATTTCACGATGGGAAGGACATCTTCCTTGCGCTGTGCACCAATGGCATTGCCGCACAAGGTAGCAACCGCACGCCGCAAGCCATCGCCAAAAAAGTAAGTTAAAATTAGCACATTTTGCACGATGCCCGCCACCGTTAAATGCACAAAACCCATTGAAGCCATCATCGTATAAAATAGGGACCAGCCCAAAGCTTCTAAAACTCCAAACAAAGCGTTTGGAAACCCAATGCGAAGGCATTTTATCATCAACTTAATATCCAGCCCATAATGTAAAAGGCCAGTCGTCCTATTTTGGAAAGAATGTTTCAAAAAATGGGGCACTAACATGCAAAGCTGAGATATGAGTGCAATATCTGTCGCAATGATTGCGCCCGTGGCCCCAAAGGGAGGCAGCAAGTCATGAATTCCAAAAATTAATAGATATGCCAGTAAAAAGTTAATGACATTGCCTAAAAATACTGCCTTAACAGTTAAGCTCACTTGCTGCTGGCCGATGAAAAAGCCGCAAAGCGCAGCAAAAATCCCTTGAAAGGGTACACATAACAAAATCCAAAAAAGGTAGTCCTGCTTCATCTCGCTTTGATAAAGTAGCTTGGGAAACAAAAATGCTAAAGGCAGAAAAGCGATAAAAGAAAATAAAGATAGCCACACCATCTGCCAAACTGGCCGGCTTAAAAGATGTTTTTGGCCGGCGCCATGATATTGTGAAACGAAGACCTGAGTAATTCCAGCTAAAGAGCTCCATCCCCCTTGAAAGGCCCAGCCAAAATTGGATGCCTCAATGGCCACATTGTGGGCTTCCAAGCTATAGGTGGCCAGCATTAATCGATCCACAAACGTCATCGCCATGGCTGAAAGTGAGCTCAACATTAAAAACGCTGCAATGCGCCAAAGCTGCCAAATGGTCGGACTTTTTGTTATCATTTTATTTCAAAATTAAATAAAAGCATTATTATAAATGTTTATTTAAATTATCGCAACAATTTTATACGCGTTTTAAACAAATAGTTACAAAAGCGTTATAACAAGATAAGCAAGATCCCCTTCGGCTATGGTGTGATATGTTTTTCATACTTCATCTATATTTTCTTATCCTGCCGCCAAAGGCGATCCTTCTGTAACTTATTTTTTCGTCCTTATTTTCCAACAGCGATGAATTTTATCTTTAAAGTCTATGGGCTGTGTCTTTTGAGAGATTTCTTGAATGCTAGCACTCTCAAAATGGGCCATATCGAAAGAAAATTTTCGTGAATTTGTACTAAAGAAAATGATTCCATTGGGCAATAGTAATTTTAACGCTTGGTTTATGAGAAAAATATAATCTTTCTGAAGATCAAACAGCTGAGTCATTTTCTTCGACCGAGAAATCGTTGGAGGGTCAATGACGATGATGTCATATTTTGACCTTGAATTGACTTCATCTAATAAAAATTTCAAGCAGTCAGCCCTTAAAATGACATTAGACCTTTCCGGCAAGCCATTGAGATTGAAGTTATCTCTTCCCCAAGCAGTGTACACATTAGACATGTCAATACTTTTTGTAAATGCCGCTCCGGCAGCAGCCGCATGCACGCTGAAGGCGCAGGTATAAGCAAAAAGGTTTAGTAATCTCTTGCCTTGGGAAGCCTCTGCTACTAATTTGCGGGTCTCCCTATGATCTAAAAACAAACCCGTATCGAGGTAGTCAGTCAGATTAATTTTGAAGGCAACGCCAAATTCGACGACATTGAAGAATTCTCGCGCATTATTAACTTTCTCATATTGTCGCGTTCTTTTTCGACGCATGCGCGTGCGCCAGTAAATTTGGTCTATTTCGGTTCCAAAAAGCGATGATAAGGCATTATTAATTTCATCGATAAACTCCTTTGGCGGTTCATCCACTTCTTTTAAGGGAGAAAAATAATGCACGCAAAAGCGTCCAGCATAAATATCTATGGCAATGGGATACTTAGAAATTTCTTTATCATAAATGCGAAAGCAATCGGTACAAGTGCGCTTAGCCCACTTTTTTATGTGGCGGTATTGATTGCGCAAACAGTTTAAAAAAGGTGAGCGTTTATCTTCACCTTCTATAATATTAGGAAGCAACATCGTATGTCAGTGTCAACTTTACTTAAGTCTTTTTATTGACCTGGATTGCGATATCTTTTTCCATCATCGGGAACGTTCCCTGGCAGGTTGGGCCTTATGGCTCTTGCGCCAGCACATTCACAACCAGAACCTGGGATGTTGCCACAACCTGCCTGCGACAAACAGCCGCAATGCGCTTCAGGTGTGCAAATGCAATTTTGACAATGACATCCAGTGTGCCTATCGGGGTAACTGGCTGCTGACCCATCTGCATAGCCGCATAAGGGCAGCATGGCTGCTGATAATAAAGTAAAAAGCACGCGCATATGAACTCCTTGCAATGGGCTATTTTTTTCTCTCTTTGCAGCGATCACAGGAAAAATGATTAGCGACATTGATGCCTCCCTGAACAGGTGACAATGAATTTGATATATATACTGCTTCCATCATGACAAACAAAAATAGAATCGCAGACATAGCTATTTTCATATTGACTCTCCTATGAACTAAGAACCGTTTAAATACATATACATAAGTCTTCCACGCAACTTTATGCAGTCGCTCTTCCACTATGTGATACATAAGTCATGTTAGTTTAAACCTTGTTCTTTTGCAATGGGTTCCTAAATGTTAATTTTTCATGGCATAGGAAATCAGAACATTTTTGAAATAAAAAATTTTGCCTCGTTTGATCCCTGATTTACTTAATGCCATAGAAATGGATTGTATTTCGAAAGAAGTCTAAATAAACCTTCGCATTTGCGCCCTGGCCTGCCAGGCGCCCTGTGACTGTCAGTTCTTAAATTGCATATTATTTTAAAAACTTATAAAAGGAAGTAAAGATTGAAAAGCATAAAAAGGAATGTATTATGAAGGCTAATTTTGCCCTAAAAGCCCTGTTTGGAATTGAGCTAGGCATAGTTCTGTGTAGCTATAATGGCTCCTCAGAGCCAATTTCTGAGGAAATGCGAACTTTCTATGAGCAGTTAGATCCAGATGCCAAAGCAAAATTTAAATCTATGGACACGCCCCACCGCAAAAAAGCCATGGGCATTGTAGAGCATTACTGCAAAGCAAATAATGAATGCAAGGGCCATCGCGAAAGCGAAGTGCGAAAAGAATATATCCAACAACAGCGCGAGCGCTTGCAGGCAGATGCCCCCATTGAGACTCAAGATACAAAGATTTAAGCAAAGCACCTTTAGGTAGTTTTAAAGCAATTTTTAAAGACTAGTGTATTTTATTTATTTATTGAGTGGCATCCAAACCAATTTCATAACAATAACAATCTCATTTCAATATTTTTAAATGTTCAAACCTGCCAAGGTAAAATGATTAAAAATTTTCCATTGTGTTTTTCTTTATTTATTTCTACAATTAATGCTCAACCAAAGCCAAGCCAATAAAAAAGAAACCAATGAGGTTTTCAATGACGATCACCACTGAGCGACTTATTTTACGTCAATGGCAACCAAGCGACTTACCACTATTTGCACAGCTTAATGCAGATCCACGTGTTAGAGAATACTTTCCTGGACTTCTAAGTCGCCAAGAAAGTGATGCATCTGTCAAGCTATTCTCTGACCATATCCAGAGATGTGGCTGGGGCTTTTGGGCTGCTTCTTTAATTCAAACAGATGAGTTTATTGGTTTTATTGGATTGGAGGATGTCTATTTTTCAGCTCCTTTTAATAAATTTAATCCTGCCGTTCAAATTGGTTGGAGACTTGCTTTTGATCATTGGGGGAAAGGTTATGCAACGGAAGGAGCTAAAGCTGCTTTAAAATATGGCTTTAATATACTTAACCTTGAGGAGATTGTTTCTTTCACTCCTGTGCAAAATATGCGTTCTCAAAATGTCATGAAAAAAATTGGCATGCATCACAAGCCAAAAGATGATTTTGACCACCCTAAACTGTCAACAGGCCATCCTTTAAGTAGGCATGTTCTTTATCGATTAGCGAAAAAGGAATGGATAGAATTACGATCTTTGAAAAAAAACTAGGAGAAAAGCTCATGACAATGCTCGGCCCAGACCCAAAAGGCATTTACCCCATTAAAGGTGACAATAAGCTTGTTTTTCTAAAGCCTTTTGTCAAGGCAAGTAATATCATTGTGGGCGACTACACCTATTTTGACGATCGGCGATATGGGCCAGACAAGTTTGAAGAATATAATGTCCTCTATAACTATGATTTTGCTAAAGTAAAGCTTATCATTGGGAAATTCTGCGCCATTGCTGCAGAAACACGCTTCATCATGACAGGTGACCATAAGCTTGATGCAATAAGCACCTATCCTTTCCCCATATTTGGGCAAGGATGGGAAAGTGCTTTCAATGTCTATGATTTACCAGTCAAGGGTGATATTGTTGTCGGCAATGATGTCTGGTTTGGCTATGATTCGTTGATTAAAAATGGGGTCACCATCGGTAATGGCGCTATCGTAGCGACTCGAGCAGTCGTCGTCAAAGACGTGCCGGCATACTCTATCGTAGCTGGCAATCCCGCAAAAGTTGTAAAGATGCGTTTTGATGATGCAACTATCGAGCGTTTGCAGAAGATAGCTTGGTGGGATTGGGATATTGAAAAAATCAATTGCAATCTCAAGTTGATTTGTAATCTCGATGTGGATCGACTGGAAGCCGTAGGTAGACAACAGGACTAAATTGGGAGAAGAAAATACACAAGGATTTCATGACAAAGCCTCAAATTAAGTTATGAGGATATTTTTTTCTTGTTGCATAAAAAACTCTAACTTTTGAAAAGCTATTTTAACCTTTAACGAGCATAATTTCTACTGGGAAAGCAGCGAAAAAAGTAAAGTTTTTTTAATCATTTGGCTCAGATTTTTTTTAACTCTCACATTGGAGAATTTTCTGCATGATCAAGCAAGCTAATCAAAGTTTCACATGCCTTTGAAGCTGTCGCTTTTAGACGGTAGGGAGCGATTCCAACTGCCATACGTAAGTAGTGCCAGGCGGGATGGTGACGACTGGACGCGTTCAGAACTTTTGATTGAACAAATATAAAAGTCCCCATGTGCCTTATCTAATAAAATCCTTTTCTTCAAGCCTGTCAAACAAATTTTGCAAAATCTGAAGTAAATTGCTATCAAGCTCAGCATTTAATATGTCTGCATTAGAAATTCTTTTAATGCACACAAAAGGAATATCGGATTGATAAGCAATTTGAGCTACGAGCGCAGCTTCAGAATCTATACACAAGGCATTGGGTAGGCTTGGCTTTAAAAATAAAAAGTTTTTCTGTTTTAGCATTGTATCACCACTAGCAACCTGCCCGATATGCACACCATCCTTTATACTAGCATCATAGGCAATTTGGATTAGCTTAGCATCGGCTGGAAGATCAGTCACCCCGATTGTAGGAAGTTGAAATAAAGGACGAAAAGGCCTAACATCAACATCATATTCTATAAGGGATTTTGAAATCACAATGTTGTCGTTATTTATGGTTTCATCAACACTAAAAGCATTCCCTACGACCATAAGTAATTTGACTTTTTCGTTTAGAATCATTTCTTCGGCCATTGCGCTAGCAGCCGATTTTCCAAAGCCAGATGCAGCAAATATAACATCGTATTTTCCAATTTTGCCTTGATAAAAATCATATCCTCCTCGACTACTTATTTTCATGTACTTTTCAAAGAGCCTTGATAAAGACTGCAATTCTTTTTTCGTTGTACAAATTACTCCTGCAGTCAAATCTTTTTTATGGAGTTTTAGATCGATTGGTTTTCGTCCGTTTAATGGAATTTTAGCAAAAAAGCGTTGGAGAATATTCTTTGAGTAAACAGCCTGCACTTTTTGAAGAAAGGCGCGGTAGTCAATAGCCACACGAAAATTCTGATTAGAGAAAGTATCAATATAGTTAGAAACTGTCCTAATGACGGTAATTGGGATTCCATAATTATTACAGATCTGAGCTACAGCTGCACTTTCCATATCGATGCACACAATATCTGGAGCAAAGGCAATAAAGTTGTTAATTTCTTCTTCAGAAATCAAAAAATGATCAGCTGTTCCTACTCCGGCCGTTATGACTTTAGGCATTTCAATAAGCATTTCTTGATAATGTGCTTCATGAATTTTTGAAAATAGTTCCGCTTCAAAAAAGTCATTTACAGCATCCTTAGCCTTTTCACTAAGATGAAAATCTGTGTGATATTCTTCCCGTCAGGAAAACTATATAAAGCTGTAAAAGGGCGAAAGTCGACATCGAATTCAATCAAATTTTTCGCGATTACAACATCACCAATATTTAGCCGTTTATCCAAAGCTCCTGCAGTACCAATGAGTACGATATAATCAACATCTTCACTTATCAAATCGACAGTAGCAGATGCTGCAGCAGCTTTTCCAACATTTGATAAAACAATTACCGTTTCAAATCCCCATAATTGACCTCTATAGAAAGTGCGCATTCCATGAGAATATTTTTTTACTGGACCTTCCATGAAAGAGACAATATTGCCTAATTCTTCTTCATCTGTGGCTAATACACCAACAACCGAACGCTCAGCGCTGGCTTGAAGATTCGCTGTTGTAAAGGCAATAGTAAATATTAAAACTAATACAATATTAAATTTAACCATAAAATTCTGATTGAAGAAATTATTAAGTAGTTGCGGCATCAGATTTATAGTGATTTCTTTAAGTTGACAACGTTGTATATTCACTGGGCTATTCACTATTACTAAGGCCTACAGCCTGAATGATTTGTGTTTTTTAACTTAGTACGAAAAAAAGTAAAAAATGTACCTCATGTTGATGTCAAGTCCAACATGTTAATTTTTATTCATATATTAATCAACCAAACAATCTCATGATGGGGTCAGAATGGGGGTCAGGCTTGAGTATTTGGAGAGTTGAGAATGTGTTCATGACATAGTCATTTATGAACTCATGTCACAAATCACAAGCCAGACCCCAATCGTTGAGTCTCACAGAATTTGTGGGCGGTTGGACTCGAACCAACGGAGACCCGAAGTCAAGGGATTTACATTCGCTTTTTTTTCCACATACTGGCGTAAAGCAGAACACATAGGTCCAACACATTCAAGGGTTTTAAAAGACCATAGATTGTGCTGTTTTGCTCCATTACACCAGTCTTTTGAAGCCAAGTGCATAAAATTGGTTTTTATGAATAATTGGGGCAATTTTGAATCAGTCGCCTCAAAGGACTCTTGGGTTCGCTGTCATCACCCATAGCTCCCTTCGGTCGCTATGGGTGATGACAGCGAAACCCAAGAGCCCTTTAAGGCGATTGAAAACTCTAGGGGACTCAAAAATTGCCCATTACAAGAACCGTAAAATTTGCGTAAATGGATGTTCTTTCCTAATCATGAGGAATATTTGCTCCCGTAGATATTACTTGTTCGAAAATTATCCAAGCAATGAAGGCATTTCTTGTTTCTTGTACAAGCAATGACAATTCACTCCGAGGAATACCGTAAGCATAGCCTAGAGCGCGCATTAATAAATCTTTTGACAGGGAAGGTAAAGAAACTTTTTCGTGGTCTATTTTTAAATTTAAAGGATCAACGCCCATATTTCTGGCATATAATTCTACGACTTTAGCAATCAGATTCCTTCCTTCCTCTTGGGCATATCCCAATTCTAATGAAGCAATTGCAGCTTTAGCCAAAAAATTTAGGCCATCCAGTCCTGATTTCTTTGAAGCAGCATAAGCAGTTTCAAGTGCTTCCTTATTCATTTTTTTTATATTAGCTTTGGAAGGGAATCCATCTACTTCAAATTCTTTTCTAACTATTTCAGAATTTGCACCTAAGCTTGCTATTGGATCTAATGATGCCATAATTATTTCCTTCATTTATTTCATTAAATATCGATTTTTTTTTTCCAGAGAGACTCAAGGAGCCCTTTAGGGCGACTGAAAGCTCTAGGGGGCTCAAAATTGCCCCAATTCTTCACAAGAACCAAAAATCTTATTAAGTATAACGTCCTCTAATTTATTTGTCATTTTGATTAAAAAGCAGGCTGCCACAAGTTAAAGCACCATCAGCTTTGATTAATTCTGACATGTTTATTTTTATCAAAGTTACCAACTTTTGATTGCAAAGATCTTGTAATATTGTTTCGCTGGCAGGGAATCCCTCTTGAACGATTAAGGACGACCCAATTCTCAAAACATTGGAGGCTATAGATTCAGGAACTGAAACAAACAAGTAGTCATTGTTTGTTGATAATTCAATATTGCTTTGAATTTTCATTCCAGCAGGAGTAGCAGCCACAATAAGTGTTTTAGAATCAAATAAACTTATTACAGATTTGAGGTGAAGGCCTTCAGTTACGGGTATGGCGATGACTTCGACTTTATCTTGGAAAATTTCCTTAAGCTGGTTTAAGGCATATTCGTTTGTTCGCTTGGAAAGCCCTACAAATAGATGCTTCCCTGTATATAGTATATCTCCTCCATCCATTGTACCTGGAGATTGAATATGAATAATATTTTTCATTCCAAGCTCCTTAAGAGTATGTGCTACAGGTATTTCTTCACCACGTCTTTCAAGAGCTCCCATTCTGCTAATGACTGCAATGTTATCCACAATAATGGCGGTATCTTCAATAAAATTACAATCAGGATGATTTGGATCAGCTTTTAGTCTGAAGACTTTAGGGACTAGTTTCTCTAACAACTCTATGTAATTTTCATGTTGTAGTTTTGCTAAATTAAGATCAATTGGCATGATAGGTGGATTTAATTTTAAACTATCTTCATTGAATTAGAAAGATCTCTTACTAGGGCATATTGATAAAATAGGGAATCTGTAGGAGAAGGTAATTGTCCATAAAGAGAGGGGGAAATGCATATAAGAATTGCATACGAATAAAGTTTTCTTAAATAGTTTTTCATGAAGACTTTCCTAAAGGATATTTTTTGAATCGTCAGATTAGCAGGAATATTTAGATTTTTCCAATCAAAAGTTCTGAAATCGTCAAATCTCTCCCAACTTCTCTGTATCAAGGCTTTACAGTAGTAGTACAACACAGCTTCAATTTTGGGTTATGTATTTGCAAAATTTGCATATGCTGTGAGCTTCGAATCGACTTCAAAACATATTCTACATTATCATTTAATCTAACATGCTTAGAAAATATTTCTTGTGAACTTTGTGTTATTTTAACACAAGTTGATTGAAGGTCAAAAGTAAATTATTTAAAAAAAGCTCCTGGAACATTTTCACATTTCCCTCAAGAAGATCTGATCGCAAAACAATAGCTTCGGGCTTTTCCCACATATAAGCATCATTTTCTTTCTCATTGAGACGGACATCTTCGCTCAAGTTTATGCAGTGATATAACAAGATAAAAGTTTGTTGAATCCCTTTTGGAGTATTCCAATGATGGGTACTCACTCCCAACAATCTTTCTGAATTAATAGTAAGACTCGTTTCTTCTTTAACTTCTCGTCTTAGGGCATCAATAGGAGTTTCATGCAATTCGATTTTACCACCAGGGAATTGCCAGCGGCGATGCCATTGTGGATGTTCAGGATCATGACGACGAACTATAAGAATTTTATTATCTCGTTCAATTAAAGCTACAACGACAATTAGTTGATGATGAGGTACTGCTATTGGCATAATTGTTTCATATTTTTAAAGGTGTCAATTTTTTATAAGTATTTCCTTTTTAGTCATCTTCAGATAATTTGCAAGCAATCGAATGATCGTCTTGAAGATCACTAATCTATTCATTTTACTTTTGGAAGAAGTCCTACAATCCTAGTCGGAGCTTCTGTGCCATTTTCGATTTTTAATGGCAAAACGACTAAATAGGCCCCCTTTGAAGGAAGCTTAGAACAATCCCCAAGATTTTCAATAATGTATTTTCCAGCTCCTAACACCAATCTGTGAACAGGAAACGCTGTATCAAGACAGTCAGGGGAAAGTGTGTCTATAGCAATTCCTGAGATATCTCTTTTCTTTCCAGCACATTGGGATCCTAAGCTTAGAATTCCACGTGGACAAGTTGTCGC
>JADMIO010826416.1_pt1 | contig 31474 bp, 35 predicted proteins | sample 8958161 | NCBI WGS metagenome assembly JADMIO01 (sample SAMN16585339, study PRJNA669376) | soil metagenome | isolation source: Crop rotation soil | place: USA: Cullars Rotation, Alabama | collected 2011 | reverse complement strand
CTTTCCCCCGCTGCAGGTCGCGCCATCACCCGCGCGGGCTGCGGCGAAGCGGCCGGCGCGCGCACCCGCGACGAACGCGCCGGCCGCGAAGAAGGCACCGGCCAAGAAGGCGGCGGCCAAGAAGGCGGCGGCCGCCAAGCAGACGCCCGCGGCGAAGGCACCGACCAAGAAGGCGCCCGCCAAGAAGGCACCGGCCAAGCGGGCACCAGCCAAGAGGACCGGCACTGCCGACCGGGCGGACAAGGCGATCAACGCGCCGCGGCACACCGCGCCGTCGCGCTTCGACACGGTCGAGGACGACTGACGCGGGTGGCCCGGCTGGAGACGTCCGCCGAGTCGCCGGTGCCGGTCCGCGCCGTCGCCATCCGCATCGGCGAGTGGATCAATCGGCTCGGTGAGATCTGGGTCGACGGCCAGATCGCCCAGCTGACCCGGCGGCCCGGCGTCGCCACCCAGTTCCTCACCCTGCGTGACCCCGACGCGAACATCTCGTTGCTGGTGACCTGCCCGCGCGGGGTGTTGCCCGAATCGGTCGTCGAGGGCTCCCGTGTCGTGCTGCGCGCCCGCCCGGATTTCTACCTCGAACGCGGCACCCTGAGCCTGCGCGCCACCGAGATGCGCGAGGTGGGTCTCGGCGAGCTGCTCGCCCGGCTCGAGGCGCTGCGCCGGTTGCTGACCGCGGAGGGGCTGTTCGCTGCCGGCCTGAAGCGCCCGTTGCCGTTTCTGCCACGCACGGTCGGGCTGATCACCGGCCGGGCGAGCGCGGCCGAGCGAGACGTCGTGGAGAACGCGCGGCGCAGGCTGCCCGGAGCGCGCTTCCGGCTGGAGAACGTCGCGATGCAGGGCGCGAACGCGGTAACAGAAGTGGTCGCGGCCCTGCACCGGTTGGATCAGGACCCGGACGTGGACGTCATCGTCATCGCGCGCGGCGGAGGCAGCGTCGAGGACCTGCTGGCGTTCAGCAACGAGACGCTCGTGCGCGCGGTGGCCGCGACCGCGACCCCCGTGGTGAGCGCGATCGGCCACGAGACCGACCGGCCGCTGCTCGACCTCGTCGCCGACGTCGCCGCCTCGACGCCGACTGATGCGGGCCGGCGAATCGTGCCGGATCTCGCCGACGAGCTCCGGCACGTCGAGGACCTGCGCACCCGCGCTCGCAGCTGCATCCGCACCCGCATTGAGCGCGAGGGCGAACTCATGGCCGGGCTCCCGCAACGGCTGCGGGCCAGCGTCCATGCCCGCCTCACACGCGAGCGGGACGAGACCGCGGCCTGGCGATCGCGCAACCGGCAGCGGCTGAGCGGGCTGCTCGACGGCGCCCGGATCGATCTCGATCACGTGCGCGCCCGGGTCCGCGCGCTGTCCCCCCAGGCGACGCTGGAGCGCGGCTACGCGGTCGTCCGGCGCAGCGACGGCACGATCGTGCGGGATCCCGCCGACGCCCTGGGGCCGCTGCGGATCAGAGTTGCCGCGGGCGAATTCGACGCCACGGCGAGCGGTTAGGGTCGGCTCGTGAAGTACGAGGCGGCGCGGGCCGAACTGCGTGAGATCGTCGCCAAGCTGGAATCCGGCGGCCAGACGCTGGAGGAGTCTCTCGCGCTGTGGGAGCGCGGCGAAGAACTCGCCGACATCTGCCAGAAATGGCTCGACGGCGCCGGCGAGCGGCTCGACAAGGCGATCGCCGAGCACGACGCCGACTAGTCCGGCTCGAGGTTGTCCCTGGCCCACATCGCGGCCGAGGTGCGGTCACTCACCCCGATCCGGCGAAAGACGTTGCCGAGGTGCACTTTCACGGTGTGCTCGCTGATGCCGAGCGTGCGCGCGATCTGCTTGTTCGCCAGACCCTTCGCCGCGAGCCGGAGCACCTCGATCTCCCGGGCACTGAGCGCGGCCGCCTCGTCGTCGGCCGCGCGCCGGCCGGGCAGCAGCGCACCGGCCACCCGCGCATCGATCGGCGTGTGGCCCGCATTCGCCTGGCGCACCGCGTCGAACAGCGCTTCCGGAGCGCTGTCCTTGAGCAGGTAGCCGACCGCGCCGGCGGCCAGCGCGCTGGCAACCTGCTTGTCCGCGGTGAACGAGGTCAACACGACCACCCGCGCCTCAGGTTGCGCGGCGAGCAGCAGCCGGGTCGCCGTAACGCCGTCGACCTGCGGCATGGACAGGTCCATGAGCACGACGTCCGGTCGGCACCGGGCGGCCACCTCGACCACCTCGGCGCCGTCGGCTGCCGTCCCGACCACGTCGATGTCCTCGGCCGCGGCCAGCAGTGTGGTCAGGCCGTCACGCACGAGTCGATGGTCATCGACCAGCATCACCCGGATCATCGAAGTGGCACATCCATCCGAACCGTCATGCCGGCGCCCGGGGCGGTGCGGACCGCGAGGGTGGCGCCTACCCGCTCGGCCTGGTCGGCCATCAACCGCCGCCCGAAGCTGTCCTCCCGCGCGGAGTGGTCGAGCGGGTCGAGGCCGACGCCGTCGTCGGCGACCTCCAACCGCACGCTGTCGTCGTGTCGGGTGAGCGACAACCGGACCTCGCTCGCCCTGGCGTGCCGCTCGGCGTTGCGTAGCGCCTCTTGGCCGACCCGGAACACCGCTTCCTGCCGGTCCACGTCGAGCTGCGCGATTGCCGCGTCGTCGAGCTGCGTCTGGATCCGCAGGCCACGTGCCGCGAGGGCGGACGTCACGTCGCCGAACGCGCTCGCCAGACCGGCCGAGCGCAGGTTCGGCGGGTAGAGATCGACGAGCAGCGCTCGCAGACCGCCGATCCCCGAGCGCACCGATCCCGCGGTCTCGCGCAGCGCGTCGGCCGCCTTGGCGTCCCCGCGTCGTTCGGCATGCTCGCCTTGAGCAGCAATGACGTAGGAGGCCGCGGCCAGATCCTGCACGAGCCCATCGTGCAAGGCGCCGGCAATCCGCCGCCGCTCGGTCAACGAGACATCGGCGGCGCGCTGGAGCAACGCCTCCCGTTGCGCCTGCGCGCGCCGGGTCCGGTTGACCAGGCTCCACACGAGCGGGGTGAGCAGCAGCAGCGTGGCGAGCAGGCTGCTGAGCAGGATGCCGACGAAGCTCCGCCAGAGCTGACTGCTCCGCGCCGATACCGCGTCGTAGCTCAGGTAGGCCTCGAACAGCAAGGGCTCACCGCTCGGCGTCCACACCGGTCGATACACCTCGAGCAGCTTGCCTGCGGTGCGCTCGTCGACGTTCTCGGGCTGGTCGAGGTCGCTGACGGCGGCGACGACCTTCCCGTCGACGAGCGCCTGGCGGGCATCGTCGTCCAGGGTGAACCGCCGGCCGATCAAGCTGGCGTCGTCGGACCACAGCACCGTGCCGTTCGGCCGCCAGATCTTGATCCTGGTGACCGGGTCGACGACGACAGCGTCGGCAATCTGCTGGAACGCGCGGGCCGCCGCCTTCGGGTCGGTGAGCACCGCGTCGGTGAGCCGCGGCTGCACCGCACTCGTGACGAGCAGGTCCGTCGTCACCGCGGCGTCGTGGACGCCCTGCTTCTCGGCGATGCGGCGGGCGACGATGGAACCCGCGAACGCCACGACGCCCAGCACGACGAGGGCGGCCACCGCGACCGCGATGACCACCCGCCGCATCGAGACAGGGGTGTCGCCCGGCGCGCGGGATTGCGCGCCGGGCCCCACTACCGTGGTCCAGCTCAGCCGTGCCCCCCATGTCCGGAGTCGTCGCTGCCGCTCCGACCGGAGTGGCCGCTGCCGCTGCCGTCCCGGCCACTCCCGGCGCCGTGGTCATCCCCGAGGTCGTGCGTCGGCCCGTCGTCCTGACCGCTACGACTCGTGTCGCTCGGGCTGCCGCCGTGGTCATCCCCGAGATCGTGCGCCGGTCCGTCGTCGTGGCCACGACGGTGCGTCGAGGCGGGGCTCAGCGTCGGGCTGACGCTGCCGCTGGTGCCGTGCTCGAAGCTGACCCGGTGTGCACCGGACGGAACCGGCACCTGGATATCCCGGGTGAACGAGCTGTTGCCGCTGAGGCCGAGCACCGCCGGCGTCGCGACCAGCGAGCCGGCGACGAGGCCGGCTGCGCCGATCAGAAGACGGTTCAACATGAGATCAGTCTCCTTCGTCTCGTTCTAGACCCGCACCAGGCCGCCGCAGACGGTGTCGCCGCGGTAGGCGTGTGCGCGGACCGTGTCAGTCACCCCGGCCCGGTTCGCGGTACGCGGGGACACGGTGAACGAGCCGCTCGGCGCGATCGTCCGGACGTTGCGGTCGACGATCTCGTGGCGGTTGTCGGTGATCCGTACGTGCCACACGTGACCGACCTGGTTGGTGTCGACCTCGAACTCGATCTCGAGGCCGGCGTCGTCCGCCTTGGCCTTCAGCTTCCAGGTGCCGGCGCCGTGGGCGCACTGCCCGGAGGTGCGGATCGCGTCGCCACCGCCGTGGCTGGCCGAGGCCGGCGCGGCGGCGAAGAGTCCGGCGCCGAGCATCGCGAGACCGGTGGCCGCGGCGCCTGTTCGCTTGAGTTTCATGGTTCCTCCCTGAGGTGTTCTTCTGTGGTGGTTCCACCTTCACCGGCAGGGAGTTCGAGACGCCATCAGACGATCGGGCTAACCCGGGGTACTACCGGGTCACGGCGGCGGAAGTTCCGCGACGTCCGGCGCGGGCGGTCGCAGATACAGCACGCCGACCGCGATGAGCATCAGACAACCGCCCGCGATCGCCGCGCCGGTGAGCGCCTCGTGCACGACGACGGCTGCCAGCACGGCCGCCGTGAGCGGCTCGAGGAGGGTCAGGACGCCGGCCACCTCGGACGCGGTGGTCCGCAGACCCCGATAGAAGAGCCAGTACGCCGCGACGGTCGGCACGACGCCGATGTAGCCGAGCCAGCCGACGGCGATCCCGTCGCCGGCGACGGCCAACCCGGCCACGGCAGCGAACGGCAGCAGCACCGCCGCGCCGATCGCGCTCGTGACACCGGTCAGGACGAGCGGATCCTGATGCGACATCCGGCTGCTGAGCGCGGTGATGCCGGCATAGCCCAGACCGGACGCCACGGAGGCGAGCAGGCCGATCAGCGGGTGCGGCGCGGGGACTCCCGACTCGGTTCGCAGCGAGACGAGTGCGAGCCCGACGACGGCGCAGGCAAGCACCCCGATCGCGCTGGGCGCCGGGAGCCGACGCCTGGCCAGCGCGGCGCCGGCCGTGAGCGCGATCGGCGCGATCCCGAGGCTGACGAGCGTCGAGACGCTCACACCGACGTCCTGCACGCCGACGAAGTACAGCGCCTGGTAGGCGCCGAAGCCGGCCCCGGCGATCGGCAGTGCCACCGGGTGCTCGCGCAGCGCCGCCCGGGCGCCGGCGAATCCGCGGCGGCCGAGGACGAGCGCGACCACCACGGCAGCGATCAACACCCGGTAGAAGCCGATCGACACGGCCGCGAGTCCGGTGCGCTCGTTGATGATCCGGACCGCGACGCCGGTCGTACCCCACAGCAGCGCCCCACCGCTCACCGCGAGCAGGCCGGCGCGGGCGCGCAGGCGCGGGGAAAGGGCCACTGGCGCACCCTAGCCAGCGGCGTCCACGCGGTTTCGGCTCGTTGGCTGCGCGAAATCCGTCTCTGCCAAGATGGAGATCCGCGCCCGCGCCGAGAGGACCTCGCGATGACCGATGCCCCGGACACCGGCCAGCACGTAGGGGTGCCGCCCGCCCTTGCCGTGCCGCGCCAGGCACCGGACCGCAACCTGGCCCTCGAACTGGTCCGGGTCACCGAGGCGGCCGCGATGGCCGCCGGACGGTGGGTGGGTCGCGGCGACAAGATCGGTGGCGACGGCGCCGCGGTGGACGCCATGCGCGCCCTGATCGGCACCGTCTCGATGAGCGGCACGGTCGTGATCGGCGAGGGCGAGAAGGACGAAGCGCCGATGCTCTACAACGGCGAGCAGGTGGGCGACGGCACCGGGCCGATCTGTGACGTGGCGGTCGACCCGATCGACGGCACCACGCTGATGAGCAAGGGCATGCCCGGGGCTATCGCGGTGATCGCGGTGTCCGAGCGCGGCTCGATGTTCGACCCGTCCGCGGTGTTCTACATGGAGAAGATCGCGGCGGGGCCGGAGGCCGTCGACGTCATCGACATCACGGCGTCCGTCGCCGAGAACATCGGCCGGCTGGCGAAGGCCAAGCGCGGTCACGCCGAGGACGTCACGGTGTGCATCCTCGACCGGCCACGGCACCAGCAACTCGTCCGCGAGGTGCGCGACGCGGGCGCCCGGATCAAGTTCATCAGTGACGGCGACGTCGCCGGCGCGATCGCCGCCGCGCGACCGGGCACCGGCGTCGACCTGCTGCTCGGCATCGGCGGCACGCCCGAGGGCATCATCGCCGCGGCAGCGCTGCGCTGCATGGGCGGCGTGATGCAGGCCAAGCTCTGGCCGCGCGACGACGACGAGCGGCAGAAGGCGATCGACGCCGGCCACGACCTCGATCGGGTGCTGCTCACCGAGGACCTCGTCAAGGGCGAGGACATCTTCTTCTGCGCGACCGGGATCACCGACGGCGACCTGCTGCGCGGGGTCCGGTACTACGCCGACTCGGTGCAGACCGAGTCGATCGTCATGCGCTCGAAGTCCGGCACCATCCGGCTGATCGACTCGCTGCATCAGCTCAACAAGCTGCGCGCCTACTCCGCGGTGGACTTCGACCGGCACTAGTCCGGCACGCAGCGCCGTCAGGCGAAGTGGATGTACATGTCCCCTTCGTCGCTCGGCTGGGGCTGCAGGGTCGGCTTCGAGATCGCCACGAGGCACTTCTGCGTGCCGCAGTTGACCTCCTTGAACGTCTTGCGCACGGTGATCTGCAGCGGCCCGACGTGACCGTTGGCGTCGGAGCGGACCTTCGCCCCAGGCGCGTAGGTGATCACGTTGTTGATGTTGCAGTCCGGCAGGCCGGTGTCCTGACCGCGGTCGTGGCACTCGGCCACCGTGAGCAGCGTGTTCGGCGGGAAGTGGAAGCCCTCGACGGTCACGGTCTGCATCGCACTCAGCCCACTGCTCGGGGTCACGGCGACCGTCGGCAGCGACGGGTGCGGCGCCGAGCTGCTCGACGAGTGCGGATGGGGCGAACTCGTTCTCGGGTGCGGCGCGGAGTGGGTGGCGGTCCCGCCGCCCGGCGCGCTCGAATGGGCCGGCTCGGTAGGCGATGCCGAGTGCGAGGCGGACGACCCGCCGCCCTTGTGATGATGCTTGCCGTGGTGGGCGCGATGGTGATGGTGCTTGCCGGGCTTGCCGCCGTGGTTGGCCCCGCTGCCGGCGAGGCCGGTCGGGATCGGCGAGTTACCGACACCGCCGTCGCCTCCATTGCTGCTGGTGCAGCCGGCGACGAGCAGTGCAATCGCGCACAGAACCAGGCCGACGCAGCGGGCGCGGTGCATGCTCATTCTCAGGGTCTATCACGCGTCATTAGGCTCGTCGCGTCGAATCGCTCGACGGGGAATGCGCAGTTGGAGGACGGCACGTGTCGGCAGAGCAGCAGTTCCGCATCGAGAAGGATTCGATGGGCGACGTGCGGGTTCCCGCGGACGCCAAATGGCGCGCGCAGACCCAGCGCGCGGTCGAGAACTTCCCGATCTCGGGACAGCGCATCGAGCGGGAGCTGATCGCCGGCCTGGCACTGATCAAGGGAGCCGGGGCGCGGATCCGGGCCAAGCGCGGGCTGCTCGATGAGGCCAAGGCCGAGGCGATCGCTGCGGCGGCCGCCGAGGTAGCCCGCGGCGACTGGGACGCGGAATTCCCGATCGACGTCTTCCAGACCGGCTCGGGAACGTCGTCGAACATGAACACGAACGAGGTCCTGGCTTCGCTCGCGGGCGAGCGGCTGGGCGCCGCCGTCCACCCGAACGACGACGTCAACGACCCGCTGTCGTCCAACGACCAGTTCCCGTCCGCCATTCACGTCGCGGCGACCAAGGCGACGATCAACGACCTCGAGCCGGCCCTCGACCACCTCGCCACCGCCTTGGAGGCGAAGTCGGCGGAATTCGCGACCGTCGTCAAGGCCGGCCGGACGCACCTCATGGACGCCACCCCGGTGACCCTGGGTCAGGAGTTCGGGGGTTACGCGGCGCAGGTCCGCTACGGCATCGAGCGCCTCGACGCGGCGTTGCCACGCGTTGCGGAACTGCCGCTGGGCGGCACTGCGGTGGGCACCGGCATCAACGCGCCCGCCGGCTTCGCGGGCGAGGTCATCGCGCTCATCGCGGCCGAGACGGGCCTGCCGCTCACCGAGGCGCGCAATCACTTCGAGGCCAACGCCGCGCGGGACGGTCTGGTGGAGCTGTCCGGCACGCTGCGCACCATCGCGGTCGGGCTGAACAAGATTGCGAACGACATCCGGTGGATGGGCTCCGGGCCGCGTACCGGCCTCGCCGAGATCTTCATTCCGGACCTACAGCCCGGCTCCTCGATCATGCCGGGCAAGGTCAATCCGGTGCTCTGCGAGGCGATCACCCAGGTCGTTGCCCAGGTGGTCGGGAACGACGCGGCCGTCGCGTGGGGCGGCGCAGCCGGCGCGTTCGAGCTCAACGTGTACCTGCCGATGATGGCGCGCAACCTGCTGGAGTCGATCCGGCTGCTCGCCAACGTCTCGCGGGTGTTCGCCGACCGCTGCATCGCCGGCATCGAGGCGAACGAGGAACAGTGCCGGATGAACGCCGAGGGCACCCCGATGATCGTCACGCCGCTGAACCACTACATCGGCTACGACGAGGCCGCGAAGGTCGCCAAGCAGGCGATCAGGGAGCGCAAGACGATCCGCGAGGTCGTGATCGAGCGCGGCCACGTGCCGGGCGCCATCACCGAGGAGAAGCTGGACGAGGTTCTCGACGTGTTGTCGATGACGAGGCCCGCGGGGTAGCAGCGTGGCAACCGTCTACCCGGAGATCGACGACACGCTGCGCACGTGGTTGCTCGGGCAGCCGGTGTTCTTCGTCGGTACGGCTCCGGCCGGGGGCGATGGGCACGTGAACGTGTCACCCAAGGGCATGGGCGCGACGTTCGCCGTGTTGGGACCGCGCACGGTGGGCTACCTCGACTACTTCGGCAGCGGCATCGAGACGATCGCGCACCTGGAGGAGAACGGCCGCATCGTCATCATGTGCTGCGCCTTCAACGGCCCGCCGAAGATCGTCCGGCTGCACGGCCGGGGCCGTTCGGTACGGCCGACCGATCCGGAGTTCGCCGCCCTGCGCCACCACTTCGCCAAGCCGCGCGAGCTCGGCCTGCGTTCGATCATCGTGGCCGAGCTCGACCGGATCTCGGACTCGTGCGGGTTCTCGGTGCCGTTGATGGACTACGTGGGCGATCGGGACGTCCTCGACCGTTCGCAGGAGCGGCGCGACGACGGGTACTTCGCCCAGTACGGCGCGACGAAGAACGCGCGCAGCATCGACGGCCTCCCCGGCCTGCGGGGCGAACCTGAGCCGACCGGCTAACCCCGCTCGCGGGCAAGCTGCTTTCGGCGCTCTTCCTCGCGCTTGGAATACGCGGCCGCGCGGATCGCGTCGTCCGACTCCAGTCCCGTGCCGAGACCGCCGCCGACGGTCGCCGCAGAGGCGACGAACCAGGTGAGCACGAAAATGTCGCGGTAGCCGAGCGAAGCGTTGAGGTAGCCGCCCATCACGCCGGGGTCGAGGACGAACAGCGCCCACAGCAGGTTCACCACGTAGAGCGCGACGTAGCAGAGCAGCACGCCGGTGGTCAGGCTCACCATCGTCGAGACGTTGTAGAGCCGGGATCTGTCGCGCGCCTCGTCGGAGTCATCGTCCGGGCGATCCCAGAGTTCGCCGTCGACCACGAGCCAACCCACGACGAGGGCGATGGAGGCGACGGTCGCGACCAGGAGACGCCACCACGACAGGGAACCGGCGAGCAGCCACACCGTCGAGTTGATGGTGGCAACGGCTCCGGTCGCCAGCGCCGCTACGAGTGCGGACTTGAGCCCGGGCACGAGCAGCCATGGGCGGTTGGCGAGCACCATGCCGGTGAGCAATCGCCACCGGCCGCGGATCCGGTGAAGAGGCACGCGGACCTGGTCGTGCGAGGTGGGCTCGGCCATGCCGCTGATGAGGGCGCGCACCGCGTGGCGGGTACGCGCGTGCATTCGCAAGCCGCCGAGGGCGGGCAGTGACAACACCGCCGTCCGCTGCTGAGGGTCGGTCTCGACGAGCAGGTACCGGCCGTCCTTGCCGCGGAGCGGAAGTTCGGTCAAGCCGACCACGAGGTCCCACTCCTGCTGCCGCGCTTGGTCGCGCAACCGCGACACCACGGTGTCCACGTCCTCGCAACCCGTGCTGAACGGTTGGCTCACCACCTCGATGTCCCACGCATCGGTGCCCTCGAGCCCGGGCGGGTCGAGGTCCGGCAGTCGGCGCGCGATCGTCGTCGGCGCCCCCGGATCGGCCACCAGCCCGACGCGGATCGGGTTCATCCAGGCAGGCTACCCACGGCTGCGTCAAAACATCGTGGACGCAGCGGCGACCCGGGCGGAGCTAGTTGCTGCTCTCGCCGTGCTCGCTGCACCGCGCGGTCCAGCCGGTCGGCACCACTTGCACGACCATGCGCCGCCGGCACTGGGGGCAGTAGCGCGGCGGCTCCAGCAGGCGCGCCCGCGCGCACGCCGCATGGTCACCATCCGCTGCCGGCCGACCACACCGATCACAGAACATGTCTAGAGGTTCTTCGCCAGCGCCTTGATCGGCATCTTGAGGTCGGCGAGCATCTCGAGGTCCTCGTTGGCCGGACGGCCCAGCGTCGTGAGGTAGTTCCCGACGATCACCGCGTTGATGCCACCGCGCACGCCGCGCTCGGCAAGGTCACCCAGGGTGATCTCCCGGCCACCCGCGAAGCGCAGGATGGTGCGCGGCATGACGAGCCGGAAGGTGGCGACGGTGCGCAACGCGTCCACCGCGGACATCGGCTCGCGGTCACCGAACGGGGTCCCCGGCCGCGGGTTGAGGAAGTTCAGCGGCACCTCGTCCGGGTCGAGCGCGGCCAGTTGTGCTGCGAACTCGGCTCGTTGCTCGAGCGTCTCCCCCATCCCGATGATGCCGCCGCAGCACAGCTCCATGCCCGCCTTACGCACCATCTCGCAGGTGTCCCAGCGCTCATCGAAAGTGTGCGTCGTGACGACACTGTCGAAGTAGGAACGCGCGGTTTCGAGGTTGTGGTTGTAGCGGTGCACGCCGATCTCGGCGAGTTCGTCGGTCTGCTCCTGGGTCAACATGCCGAGCGAGCACGCGACGTTGATCTCGACGGCCTGCTGGATGGCGGCCACGCCGTCGCGAACCTGGCGCATCAGTCGCTCGTCCGGACCGCGCACTGCCGCGACGATGCAGAACTCTGTTGCGCCGGTGGCGGCGGTCTCCTGGGCGGCTTTGACCAGTGACGGGATGTCGAGCCACGCGGAGCGGACCGGCGAGTCGAAGACGCCGGACTGCGAGCAGAAGTGGCAGTCCTCCGGGCAGCCGCCGGTCTTGAGCGACACGATGCCCTCGACCTCGACCTCGTCGCCGCACCACTTCGTGCGGACCGCGTGCGCGAGGTCCAGCAGTTCGTCCACTCGCTCGTCCGGCAGCCGTAGTGCCGCCAGCGCCTGCTGCTCGGTCAGGCCGACACCCTGCTCGAGCACCTGCGTGCGAGCGAGCCCCAAGACGTCCGGTACAGCGTGGTCCACGGTTCTCCCTACCGAGTTGCGGCGACGAAGGCCGCGGCGTCGAATGTGCCGCCGAACCGCGGCGTGAGCGCCGCGCGGGCGCGCTTGCGAAAGTCTCTCACCGCGGCCAAACCGGCCGGCAGCACACCGGCGAGTTCGCCCATCGCCGCCAGGTCCGCGAGGTTGCACCGGGCGGCGAGATCGGGCTCGTCCGGCCAACTGCCGATGACGATGCCGGCCAGCGTGATCGCGTCCTCGGCCAGCCGGCCGACGGTGAGCGCCGTGTGGTTCAGCGTGCCGAGTCCCGCAGCGGTGACGACGAGGACGGGCGCCCGCAACGCGATCGCCAGATCGGCCATCGTCCAGCGATCTTCGGACGTGTAGGGCACCAGCAGCCCGCCTGCGCCCTCCACCAGGACGAGATCGTGCAGCGCATCGAGGTCGCCGATCCGGCGCACCGCATCGGCGAAGCCGAGTTCCGGCAGCCCGCTGATCCGTGCGGCGTGATGCGGTGAGAGCGGATCGGGATAGCGGACGAACTCGTAGACCGCAGCCAGACCGGACAGCCTGGTGATCTCGTCGATGTCCGGCGGTCCCCCAACGTCCGGTCCGGTCTGGGCAGGCTTGACCACGGCCACCCGCCCGGTCGCACACGCGGCCAGCGCGGCGGTCGTGACCGTCTTGCCGACCCCCGTGCCGGTGCCGGAAACAATCAGTACTGTCACGCCAGCGCCCGCGCCAATGCGTCGCCGGCACGCACGATGTCGTGATCGGTGAGGTTCGCGCGCGCGGTCAGTCGCACGCACGACCGGCCGGGCGGAACCGACGGGGGCCGGAAGCAGCCGACCCGCACGCCGGCATCGAGACACGCCCCGGCCACGGCGAGCGCGCGGAGGGGATCGCCGAGCACCGCCGGCACGACTGCGGCGTCCGGCTCCCCGGTCGCGATGCCGAGATCTCGGACGATGCCGGCCAAGGCGAGCGCGTTCGCCCGGACCGAACCGGCGCGTTCCGGCTCATCGCGCAGGATGCGCAACGCGGCCAGCGCGGCGCCGGCCGACGTGGGTGCGAGCCCGGTGTCGAAGATGAAGGTGCGCGCGGTGCTGATCAACAACTCGATGACCTCGGGCGCGCCGGCGACGGCACCGCCCTGCGCGCCGAGCGACTTCGACAGGACCGCGGTGCGCACGACGTCGGGCTCGGCGGCCAGTCCGGCCGCCTCGACCGCGCCCCGGCCCGCCGCGCCGACGACGCCGAGTGCATGCGCCTCGTCGACGACGAGCAGTGCGCCGTGCGCGCGGGTGACCTCATGCAGCCCGACGAGCGGGGCGAGGTCGCCGTCCACGGAGAACACCGCATCGGTGACCACCAGGCGTTCGCCCGTGCGCGCAGCCGACAGCGCGACGTCGACCGCCGCGACGTCCCGGTGCGGGACGACGAGTACCGGCGAACCGGACAGCCGGCACCCATCGATGAGCGACGCGTGGTTCGCAGTGTCGGACACGATCGTGACGTCCGGGCCACCGAGCGCCGTGAGCACACCGACGTTGGCGAGATAGCCGGACGAGAAGACCAGCGCCGCGGGCGCGCACAGGAAGTCGGCGAGCTCGGCCTCGAGTTCGGCGTGCAGCGCCGTCGTTCCGGTCACCAGCCGTGAGCCGGTCGAGCCGGCGCCCCACACCTGCGCGGCCTGAGCAGCGCCGGCGGTCACGCGGGGATCGCGCGCGAGGCCGAGGTAGTCGTTGCTGGCAAGGTCGAGCACGTCCGAGCCGGCGGTCCGCGGCTTCAGCAGCCGGCGCAACCCGGCCGCCTCGCGCGCCGCGATCGCCTCCCGAACCCGGTCCAGCCCGTCACTCATGCGCCGTGGCCTTCCTGCGGCGCGACACGCCGCAACCGACGCCGCAGCGGGGCCAAGGCTGTCACTGGACGACCTCGCGCACCGATTCGTCGACGACGCCGAGCAGCTCGTCGAGTTCCGCGTCGCTGATACCGAGCGGCGGCATGAGCACGACGACGTCGCCCAGCGGACGGATGAGAACGCCCCGGCGGCGGGCGGCGCGGCAGACCTCGAAGCCGGTGCGCTCGCCCACCGGGTGCACGTCAATGCCGGTCATGGTGCCGATCCGGCGCACCTCGGCGACGCCGTCGTATCGCGCCAACCCGGCCAGACCCGCACCGATGCGCTCGCCCACCTCGGCCGCCCGAGTCACCGTGTCGCGCTCGTGCATCAGCGCAAGGTTGGCCAGCGCCGCGGCGCAGCACAGCGGATTTGCCGTGTACGTGTGCCCGTGGAAGAACGTTCGCCCGCTCGCCGCATCGCCGAGAAAGGCGGCATAGACCGAGTCGCGCGCGAGCACCGCAGACAGCGGCAGCACGCCGCCGGTCACCCGCTTGCCGAGCACCAGCAGGTCCGGGCTCACCCCGGCCTGGTCCACCGCGAACCAGGTGCCGGTCGCACCGATCCCCGTCGCGACCTCGTCCACCAGCATCGCCGCGCCGCTCGCGTCGCACAGCTCGCGCACGCCGCGCAGGAACGCCGGGTCATGAGTGAGGATCCCGCCGGCAGCCTGCACCAGCGGTTCCACGACGATCGCGCAGACCCGGTCGCCCTCGCGGGCGAGCAGAGCGCGCATCTCGTCCAGCACCTCGGTGGCCCGGTCCGGGCGCGACTGCCCGGGCTTCAGCACGCCGGGCGAGGAGACCATCCGGGTCTCGATCAACAGCGGTCGGTAGGTGGCATGGAAAAGCTCGACACCGCCGAGCGAGACCGCACCCAACGTGTCCCCGTGGTAGCCCTCGGCGCAGTGCACGTACAGAGGACGGTCCTCGCCCCGTTGCCGCGCGGCTTGATACGCCATCTTGATCGCCGCTTCCGCCGCGGACGAGCCGTCGCCGGCGAAGAACACCTTGCCGAGACCGTCCGGCGCGATGCGCAGCAGCTCCTCGGCGAGGCGGATCCCCGGCTCGTGCGTCAGGCCGAGGAAGGTGGAGTGGTCGAGCCGCTCGAGCTGCGCGCGGATCGCCGCGTTGATCTCCGGCGTGCCGTGCCCGTGCACGGTCACCCAGAGCGACGAGCAGCCGTCGAGGTAACGACGGCCCTCGACGTCGAACAAGTAACTGCCCGATGCGCGGTCGATGACCAGAGGCTCGTCGGCCGGCCACAGCGCATGCTGCGTGAACGGGTGCCAGACCGCAGCGAGGTCACGGGCGACGAGATCCACGGCACCAGAATCCCAGAACCGCTCGACACGCTCTCAGGCCGCCTCCAACGGATCGACCGCGCCCGATCCGCCGGACACCTCTGCCCGCACGTCCGCTCGGCAGCCAGCGGTCCAGGGGACCTCGAGCGGACCCGTCGTCGAAGGCGGGGCGTTTCGGTCAAGAGATCCGGCGGCGCGGTCATGGCCCGTACGCGTCAACCATCGAAGACTCGAAGCAATCTCGACCGATCACGAAGGAGTACCCGATGCCGATCTATATGGACGTCCACACCATCGACGGAGGGGTCGCGCTGGAAGACGTGGCCATGGCGCATGCAGCCGATCTCGCAACACAGGACAAGTACGACGTCAGTTACCTGCGGTACTGGGTCGATGAGGAGAACGGCAAGGTGTTCTGCCTCGTCGACGCCCCGTCCGCCTCGGCCGCGGCGAGCGTCCACCGCGAGGCGCACGGCCTGGTGGCCGACGACATCTACCCCGTGCGCGAAGGGTCGTGACGGTGATGCGAACGCTGGGGGCGGCCGTCGCTGCGCTACTGGGGGTCGTAGCACTCGCCGTCGGGCTTGCGCCGACCGCATCGGCCGGCATGAGCATGGCCAAGCACCGCGCGTCAGTGCCTGGTGCGGCGCTCAAGTCGTACCGCGCAGTCGCGGCGCAGTTCGCCGATCCGGGCGCCGCGGAAGCGGCCGGCTACGGACTGATCCACGACCTGGCCGGCATCTACTGCATCGCCGACCCCGCTGGTAGCGGCGCAATGGGCTACCACTGGGTGAACCTCGACAACCTGTTCGACGGCCACCTCGACCCGAGCAGCCCGGAGGCCATCGTCTACGAGAAGCGGCCGAACGGCACGTATCACCTGGTCGCGCTCGAGTACATCGTGACGCAGGAGGCCTGGGGCAGCGAGCCACCGGAGCTGTTCGCCGGTCACATGTTCATGTCCACCGGCGCGGTGAACCGATTCGGGCTTCCGGCCTACTACTCCCAGCACGTCTGGGTGGGCAAGGGCAACCCGCTCGGCAACCTTGCGATGTGGAACCCGGCGGTGCACTGCCGCTGAGCCAGCCGTGAAGGTGGCTTTCGCCCGCGACCGGACCGGGGGGACCGGTCGCGGGCGAAAGCTCGCAGCGCTGCCCGACTCAGCCCGCAGCGCGCCCGCCGTATCGGGCCACCCACTCGTGCGCGTCGTCCGGCAATCGGTCGTGAGCCTTGGCGACCGTTGCCCACCCGGCAACCATCTGCATGAACCGCATCGGGTTGTAGACGTCCTCCTCGTGCGCGAACTGATGGCCGCCTGCGTAGTGCAGGATCGTCAGGTTCGGCGACTGATGAATGCTCCCGTCGCCCGGGTCGGCCATGACGTTCTGCACCTCGCACACGATCCAGCCGCGCTCCGGATCCAGCACCGACCAGGTGATCGGAAAGTCCACCATCGCGTTGCCGGGGAAGCTCGTCATCGTGCGGACCGCCCACTCGGCGATCGCCGGGCGCCCGCTGAACGTGCCGTACGCATGCTCGTTGTACGTGGCGTCCGCGGCGAACAATCCGGCGAACAACGTCCAGTCCCGTTCGGCCACCGCCCGCCGCACCGTCGACTGGTAATGCTCGAAGCCGTCCTCGAGTTCCGCGCGCGATGGCATGCCGGCACGCTAGCAACAAACTGGAACACGTTCTGCTCGTATCAGTGCTGCGTCGGGCCGCTCCTTGCTGGCATGAGAAAAACGGACACCGTGGCGGACGCCCTCGGCCGGACCACGCGATACGCCAAGTGCAGCCGCCGTGAGCGGCAGGCCATCTCGCAGGCCAGCACCTGGCTCGAGGTACCCGCCGGTACCGTGCTCGCCCGTGAGGGCAGCGTGGCCCGCCAGTTCGGGATCGTGCTCACCGGGGCGGCCACCATCGCCGGTGCCGGATTGCGCGAGTCCGCGCTGCTGGCTGGGGACCACTTCGGCGCCGAAGCGCTGCTCGACCTCGGTCTGACCGCTGGGACGGTCGTCGCCGAAACGCGGATGACCCTCGCCGTCGTGGGGCCGACCGAGTTCGGCGCCGTGCTCGACCGCTGCCCGTCAGTGACCCGCGCCGTGCTGAACGGCATCGCGGATGCGCTGCGCGGCACCTCCGAGGCGACCGACGACTACGCCTCTTCGGTCAGGTGGAAGAAGCGCGGCTTCGCCGCGGCTGCGCGCTCGGCTGCTCCGCGCTCGACGCAGAAGTCATTGCCTTCGATGTCGGCCAGCCAGACCCAGCCGGTGCCTTCCTCGGTGCGGTGATCCTCGACGAGCCTCGCGCCCAAGCCGATGAGCCGCTCGACCTCCTCATCGCGGGTGCAATCGGTGGGCTGCAGGTCCACGTGCACCCGGTTCTTGACCGTCCGCCCCTCGGGCACCGGGATGAACAGCATCGTCGGGCCGTCCCGGTGCGGCGGGAACTCCGGTGCGACGAGCACCTCGGGATCGTCGTCGTGGTAGACGTTCCAGCCCAGGACCTGGGCCCAGAAACGACCCAGCGCCAACGCGTCGGTGCAGTCGAAGGTGATGTTTCGCAATGAGCTAGCCACATGCACCAAGCTAGCGGCATGGATTGGAAGCTCGAGGTGATCACCGTGCCCGTGTCCGACGTCGACCGGGCCAAGGACTTCTACGCGAACAAGCTGAAGTTCAACGTCGATGTCGACCATCGCGACGGCGACTTCCGTGTCGTGCAACTCACCCCACCCGGGTCCGGGTGCTCGATCACGTTCGGGCCGACCCTCAATCCGTCCGAGCCCGGCTCGCTCGGTGGCGTGCAGCTGACCGTCACCGACATCGAGCGGGCGCACCGCGAACTCACCGAACGCGGCGTGGACGTGGGCGAGATCCAGCACTTCGAGCACGGCGAGCAGAAGCCCGGTCCGGATCCGGAACGCGCCGCGTTCAACTCGTTCATCTTCTTCACCGACCCCGACGGCAATCGCTGGGCAATCCAAGAGCGCCCGGCGGACTAGTCCGCCAGCATTGGCGGCGACCAGCCTTCATCGCGGCGGAGCAGGACCGCGCGCTTCACCGCATCGGTGCCGAACTTCTCCCTGATCTGGTCCACGGCGGGGTCCAGCGTCCCGAGGTTTTTGGCCGCGAACGGCAGCTCGAGCTGGAGCGCGTCGGCGTCCTCGAGGTTGGTGAGCGAGAGGCCGAGCAGGGTGAGCCCGAACTCCCGGATCTGCGGCGTCACGCCCTCGACGAGTGCCCGCGCGGCCGTGAGCACCGGCGCGGTCTCCCAGGTTGCGCGCAGCATGGTGTGCGACCGGGTGATCCGGGTGAAGTCCTCGAAGCGCAGCCTCAGGATCACCGTGCGGCACACCCGGCGCGCCTTGCGCAGCCTTCGGCAGACCCGGTCGACGATCGCGACGAGGGTCGCGTCGATCTCGTCCGGGGGCAGCCGGCGGCGGGTCCCCAGGGCGCGCTGACTGCCGATGGACCGGCGCCGACGCCCGGTGACCACGGGACGCGGGTCGCGGTTGTGCGCGAGCGCGTACAGGTGATGACCGGATGCCGTGCCGAGCATCGCGACGAGCGCTCGCGGTTCCAGCTGCGCGACCTCGCCCACGGTGAACACTCCGCGCTCGTGCAGCTTGGTGGCGGTGACCCGCCCGACCCCCCACAGCCGCTGCACCGGCAACGGGTGCAGGAAACCGAGTTCGCCCTCTGGCGGCACGTACAACAGGCCGTCCGGTTTCGCGACGCCGCTCGCCACCTTCGCGAGGAACTTGGTGCGCGCGGCGCCCACCGTGATCGCGAGCCCGACGCCCTCGCGGACCGCCGCGCGCAGCCGGACGGCGATCTCCACCGGGCTGCCGGCAACCTGCGTCAGCCCGCCGACATCGAGGAACGCCTCGTCGATGGAGATGCCCTCGACGAGCGGCGTGGTGTCCTCGAAGATTGCGAACACCGCCTTGCTGGCCTCGGTGTAGGCCTCGAACCGGGGCGGGACGACCACGGCGTCCGGGCACAGCTCGCGTGCCTGCCGGCCGCCCATCCCCGACGTGATCCCGAACGCCTTCGCCTCATAACTCGCCGCCAGCACCACGCCGCCGCCGACCAGGACCGGACGGCCGCGCAGCCGCGGGGCGTCCCGCTGCTCGACGGACGCGTAGAACGAGTCCAGGTCGGCGTGCAGGATCACGAATACATGTTCGAATATCTCAGGATCGACGTCAATAGGGCCGGGTACGGTCAGGCATGTGTCCGCCCTCGCGATCACGCTGGCTCTCGAACCCGAGGCGCAGCGCCAGTTCGAGGACGCGTGCGCCCGGTGGTCCTCAACGCCCGCGCCGGCGCGGCTGGCCCTGTTCCGGGAACTGCCCGGCGAGCTCGAGAAAGAGATCCGCATCGATCTCGTCGGGACCGCGGGCCCGCCGTTCCCGATCGGCGTGGCCGGGGTGCTGCCGATGTCCTCCGGGGTCGCCTTCGCGATCGCGTCGCCAGAGTTGCTCGACCGGCACCGCGACCTGCAGAACGCCTGGTGGGTCGACCTCACCAAAGCCGACCGTCGGCCCTACCGCCCGCACGTCGTGGTGCTACGTGATGTGCCCCCCGCCGCGGCCCGCGCGGCGTACAACGTCTTGCGCCGCGAGTTTCGCGCGCACCAGATCCGTGCCGAGGGCTACGTCCTGTGGCGCACCGGCGAGGAGTGGACGGAACTCGCCGCCATCCCCTTCGCGTAAGCGGCTAGAGCGGGAGGTCCTCCAGCATCTCGGTGACCAGCGCGGCGATCGGCGAGCGCTCCGAGCGGGTCAGCGTGATGTGTGCGAACAGCGGGTGCCCGCGCAGCGCCTCGATGACGGCGGCGACACCGTCGTGCCGGCCGACCCGCAGGTTGTCGCGCTGCGCGACGTCGTGGGTGAGCACCACCCGCGAGCCGGCGCCGATCCGGGACAGCACCGTGAGCAGGACGTTGCGTTCGAGCGACTGTGCCTCGTCGACGATCACGAACGAGTCGTGCAGCGACCGGCCGCGGATGTGCGTCAGCGGCAGCACCTCGAGCATCCCGCGGTCGAGTACCTCGTCCATGACGTCGGACGACACGAGCGCGCCGAGCGTGTCGAACACCGCCTGCGCCCAGGGAGCCATCTTCTCGTTCTCGCTGCCGGGAAGGTAGCCGAGGTCCTGGCCACCGACGGCATAGAGCGGGCGGAACACGACCACCCGCTTGTGCAGCCGCCGTTCGAGGACGGCCTCGAGCCCGGCGCACAGCGCGATCGCGGACTTGCCGGTGCCGGCGCGGCCGCCCAGCGACACGATGCCGATCTCCGGGTCGAGCAGCAGGTCGAGCGCGACCCGCTGCTCGGCGGAGCGCCCGCGCAGGCCGAACGCCTCACGGTCGCCGCGCACCAGCCGCACCTGCTTGTCCGGTGTCACCCGGGCGAGCGCAGAGCCCTTCATCGAGTGCAGGACGAGCCCGGTGTGGCAGGGCGAGTCGGCGACCTCGGTGAAGTCCGGTTCGTCGACGAGTTCGAGCGCCGCGCCTTCGTAGAGGGCATCGACGGTCTCCGCGGACACGGACAGCTCGTGCATCCCAGACCAGCCGATCGAGCTGGCGACCGGGTGCATGCGGTACTCGTCGGAGTCGAGGCCGACCGCCGCAGCCTTGACCCGCAGGGGCATGTCCTTCGTGACGAGGGTGACCCGCCTGCCCTCGTTGCCGATGTTCAGCGCGACCGCAAGGATTCGCGAGTCGTTGCTGTCCACCCGGAAGCCCTGTGGCAGCGAGGCGAGGTCGGAGTGGTTCAGCTCCACGTGCAGGGTGCCGCCCTGGTCGCCGATCGGCACCGGGGAGTCCAACCGGCCGTGCTTGATCCGCAGTTCGTCCAGCACCCGCAACGTCTGGCGGGCGAACCAGCCGAGTTCCGGATGATGCCGCTTAGCCTCGAGCTCGCTGATCACCACCACGGGCAGCACGACCTCGTGCTCCGCGAACCGGCCGAGCGCTCCCGGGTCGGACAGCAGGACGGAGGTGTCGAGGACGAAGGTGCGCATAGTTGATTGGTCGGCGGCGACGACGGTCACTAAAGGCTCCCGGCAGGAGTCGGCGCGCTGGCGCAGGAATTCGCGCTGCGCGGTGGGGTTGCGGCGCGGTCCCGAGGGCCGAGCCGGCCCCCTCGCTGGTTCTCACCACCGTGTCGGGACCTCCCGAGCGTCCCGGGTTGGCCGGGTCACTGGAGCCGACCGTACGTCCGCGTCGGCGAACCGACGGGAAGGCGCGCCAAGATTGCGGTTACGCCCGGGTAAACATCAATCGCCCTCTTCGACCGGTCGGCCCGGATGGCTTGCCCACTGCGACCAGGAGCCGGCGTAGAGCGCTGTGCGCGGCACGCCGGCGACTTCCATCGCGAGCAGGTCGAGGCACGCGGTGACGCCGGATCCGCAGTAGGCGACCGCGCCGCGGTCGATCGCCGCTGCGTAGATCTCGCGCAGCTCGGCCGCCGGCCGCAGCAGTCCCTTGGCGTCGAGATTCGCCGCCCACGGTGCGCTGTTCGCACCGGGAATGTGCCCGGGTCTGGGGTCGATGGCCGGGTCGCCGTGCGCGAAACGAGCGGCGGTCCGCGCGTCGAACACGGCCGCGCCGCTGGCGGCGACCTCATCGGCGCTCAGGAACCGCTCGCCCGGCCAGGGCCGGACGGCGCGGGCGACGGGCGTCACGTCCGGCAACTCGGTCGACAGCGGTTCCGAGTACGCGGCGAGTCCGCCGTCGAGCACCGCGACCGGCTCACCGAGGACGTGCAGCATCCACCAGAGCCGAGACGCGGTGGAGCCGCCGGCGTCGTCGTAGGCGACGACGCGGGTTCCCTCGGCGATCCCGACCCGGCCGAGGACCGCAGCGAACTGCTCCGCGGACGGCAGCGGATGCCGCCCGGCCGCCGGCGAGGCCCAGCCGGACAGCTCGGCGTCAACGTCCAGCCACACCGCGCCCGGGATGTGTCCGCCGCGGTAGGCGGCCCGACCGGAGCGGCCATCCAGGTACCAGCGCACGTCGACGACCCGGACGCCGTCGAGGTGCTCGGCCAACCAATGACCGCTGACCAGCGGCCCGGGCAGTTCGGTCATTTGCCGAAACGGCGTTGCCGGGTTCCGTAGTCGCGCAGTGCGCGCAAGAAGTCGATCTTGCGGAAGTCCGGCCACAGGGCGTCGCAGAAGTAGAACTCGGAGTGCACCGACTGCCACAACAGGAAGCCGCCCAGCCGCTGCTCACCGGAGGTACGGATGACGAGATCCGGGTCCGGCTGCCCCTTCGTATACAGGTGCTCGGCGATGTGATCGACGTCCAGGATCTCGGCCAACTCCTCAAGCGTGCCGCCGTTCAGGGCGTGCTCCTTCAGCAACGACCGCACCGCGTCGGCGATCTCGCGTCGCCCGCCGTAGCCGACGGCCACGTTGACGGTGAGCCCGTCCCGGGTTGCGGTGTCGCGCTCGGCCTTGCGCAGCGTCTCGGCGGTCTCGACGGGAAGCACGTCGAACGCGCCCACCGCCTTCACCCGCCACCGCTTGCCCGGCGCCGACAGCTCCTGCGCGACGCCGCCGATGATCGCGAGCAACGGCTCGAGCTCCTCGGCGGGCCGGGTCAGGTTGTCGGTCGAGAGCAGCCACACAGTGACGTGCGCGACGCCTGCCTCGGAGCACCAGTCGAGCAGGTTCGCGATGTGCTGGGCGCCGACCACGTGGCCCTGACTGACGTCATCGAAGCCTGCCGCTCGGGCCCAGCGGCGATTCCCGTCGATCATGATGGCGACGTGCCGGGGTACCGGCAGGCCTTCCAGGTGTTTGCGCAGCCGCCGCTCGTACACGGCGTAGACGGTGGTGCGTACTCCCACGCCACCAACCTAGCGCCCGACGCGCACGGGAGAACTTACGCTGCCGTAGCCTCGGAGGCGTGACGACGCCGGACTCTAGCGCCCCTACCGCGCTCGAAACGCTTGCCACCGCCGTCGCCGAACTCAAGCCCCGGCTGCGCGGCTGGCTGCACGCCTACGCGGCCGCGATCTCGATCGCCGCCGGGGCCACGCTCATCGCGGTAGCTGCCGCGATGCGCGGTGGCACGGCGGCCGCGACCACTTCGATCTACGCCGCGACGGTGACCCTGCTCTTCGGCACCTCCGCGCTGTACCACCGGATCAACTGGAAGCCGAACGCGCATCGACTGATGAAGCGCCTGGATCACTCGATGATCTTCGTCTTCATCGCCGGCACATACACGCCGATCGCCGTGCTGACGCTGTCCCAGCCGGCGGCCACCGCGGTGCTCATCGCGGTGTGGACGGGGGCGCTGTTCGGCGTCGCGTTACAGACAGCGTGGTCCAGCGCACCGCGCTGGCTGTCCGCGCCGTGCTACATCGCGCTGGGCTGGGTCGCCGTGTTCGTCTTTCCCGACCTGCTGCACCACGCCGGCGTCGCCGCGTTCGTCCTGATCGCGGCCGGCGGCATCATCTACACGATCGGCGGGGTCGTGTACGCGATCAAGCGGCCGAATCCGTGGCCGGGCGTCTTCGGATTCCACGAAGTCTTCCACCTCTGCACGCTGGTCGCCGCGCTGTGCCACTACATCGCGATCTGGTTCGCGGTATTCGCTGACTAACAGCCGGCCCTCGGATCTCTGACTTAGCCGGCCTCTCGGATCTCCTCCTGGCCCCTCGTTCCTCGGGGCCGATCGGAGCTCCGAACGCAAGCTCGCTCGTTCCTCGCTCGCGCGGGGCCGGGGCTCGGACCCAACCCTCGTCGCCCCAGGGGCTCCTCGGGTTGATCCTCGCGTTCGGGCTGGGTCAGCCGTGGTTGCGTTCCAGCCGGGCGGAGGCTCCTCGTCGTTGCACTTGTTGCGTATCACTGTAATGTTGTAATTGTTGTTACAGATTGAGGAGCTAGACATGCATGGACACCGAGGACACCGCGGGCGTGGGGGTTGGCAGCAGGCAGATCTGCCCGCGGCGGACGACGTCGGCGCCTGGTTCGGCGGACGCCTCCCGGACGACTGGTTCACCGGCGAGCCGACGATCACCGTCGATCGCGAGGAGATCGTGGTCATCGGCCAGCTTGCCGCGCCGGACGGTGCCGAGGCCGGGGCCGAGGCGGCCGCACAGGGCCGGATCGGCCGGTTCCGGGAAGAGACCCGCGACGCGCGAATGCGCATCGCCGACGAGGCCGAGGCCCGCTACGGACGCAAGGTCGCCTGGGGCGCCGCCATCGGTGACACCCGGGTGCTCTTCACCCATCTCGCCGTGCCGGTCATGACCCGCCTGCGGCACGACGAGCGGCGGGTGCTCGACACCCTCGTCGATTCCGGCGTCGCCCGCTCGCGTTCGGATGCACTGGCCTGGTGCGTGCGCCTGGTCGGCGAGCACACCGACGAATGGCTCAGCGGCCTGCGCGAGGCGATGGAGAACGTCGCCAACCTGCGCGCGGACGGCCCGAACCTCGCCAAGGAGTAACCGCGCCCCGGCTAACCGGCGCCCGGGCGCAGCAGGCGGTTGAGGGCTGCGGCGTCGGTGACTGGCAGGTCGCAGACCATGCCGCGGCACACGTAGGCGGCCGGCGAGCCGCCGATGAGTGGCCGGTCGGCGAGCAGGGGCAGGCCGGCCGCGTCCGGCGCCGCGGACAGTACGACCGCGCCGGGCGGACGCAACCGCCAGGCCAACTCGGTCAACGGCCCGCCCGACGGCTCGCCGACGACCGCCACCTGCACCGGCCCGTCGACCAGCGCCTCGGCAGCAGCCAACGCCCAACCGAAGAAGCGCGGCTGGCCGCCCGCCAGCTCGCGCACCTGACGCAGCGCGTTCTCGGCCGCGGCGCGGTGCTCAGTCGAGCCGGTGAGCGCCGAGTATCCGATCAGCGCCGTGATCAGCGCGCTCGAGCCGGACGGCGCGGCGTTGTCCGACGGATCGCGCGGGCGGCGCACGAGCCGCTCGGCGTCATCGGCAGCGTCGTAGAAGCCACCGGCTCCGTCGCCGAAGTGTGCGAGGGCCGTTGTCAGCAGGTCCCCCGCGGCGGCCAGCCATACCGGATCCGCGGTCGCCTGATGCAGGACGAGCAGCCCGTCCGCGAGATCGCCGTAGTCCTCCAGCACCCCCGCCGCGCGGCCGACCACGCCGTCGCGCGAGGTTCGACGAAGCCGGCCATCGACGAGATGTAGATCGATCAGCAACCGGGCGCAGTCCGCGGCGGCGCCGAGGTAACGCGGCTCGCCGAACAGCACGCCCGCCTCGGCAAGTCCGGCGATCGCGAGGCCGTTCCATGCCGTGACGACCTTGTCGTCCCTAGCCGGCTGCGGCCGGACGGTGCGCGCGGCGTAGAGCCGGGTGCGGAGGTCGGTCCACTGTGCCGGGTCGACGGGGTCGGCAAGCAGTTGCAGCGTCGACCTGCCGTCCTCGAACGTCCCCTCGTCGGTGACCGCGAACAGCTCAGCGGCCGCGTCTGCGTCGCCGGCCAGCACCTCACGCAATTGGTCGGGGTTCCAGACGTAGGTGAGCCCCTCGACGCCGTCGGTGTCCGCATCGAGGGCGGACGCGAATCCGCCCTCGGGCGTGCGCAGGTCATGCACCAGGAAGTCCGCGGTCTCCCTGGCGACCCGCTCGGCCAGCGGCGAACCGGTGAGCCGCCACCAGTGCAGATAGCCGCGCAGTAGCAAAGCGTTGTCGTACAGCATCTTCTCGAAGTGCGGCACCACCCACGCCTGGTCGACCGAATACCGCGCGAAGCCCCCGGCCAGCTGGTCGTACATCCCGCCGCGCGCCATTGCCTCGAAGGTCTGCTCGGCCATGGCCAACGCCGCGGGATTGGCGCTGCGCTCGTGCTGGCGCAGCAGGAACTCGAGCACCATCGACGGCGGGAACTTCGGCGCCCGGCCGAAGCCGCCGTGCTGCCGGTCGAACTGCCCGGCCAGGACGTCCACCGCACGGTCGAGGTCGACCTCGCTCAACAACGGCCCGCCGGCGGCAGGCGGGGCGGTCGCCGATGCCAGCGCCTCGACAATGCGCTGCCCCGCGGCGCGCGCCTCGCCGCGGTCGTGCTGCCAGACGTCGGTGATCGCGGTGAGCAGCCGGATGAAGTGCTCCCGCGGGAAGTACGTGCCCGCGTAGAACGGCGCGCCATCGGTGTCGAGCACGCAGGTCATCGGCCAGCCGCCGTGCCCGGTGAGGGCCGAGGTCGCCTCCATGTAGACGGCGTCGACGTCCGGACGTTCCTCGCGGTCGACCTTGACGTTGACGAAGTTGGCGTTCATCAGCGCCGCCACCTCGGCGTCCTCGAACGATTCGTGGGCCATGACATGGCACCAGTGGCAGGCCGCGTAGCCGACCGAGAGCAGGAGGGGAACGTCACGCGAACGCGCTTCGGCGAACGCCTCCTCTGACCACTCCCACCAGTCGACCGGGTTGTCCGCGTGCTGACGCAGGTACGGGCTCGTCGACTGCGCCAGTCGATTCGTCACACGGTCTCCTCGTGTCCTGCTGTCGCCCGGCGGCCTGTCGTCCCTATCATCCCGCGCATGCTCGCAAGCGTGTTGATCGACGAGTACGTCGCGGCATTCCGACGCCGCAGTGTTCGGATGGCCGGCCCGTCCGGGCGGGTGATCGACGAGGACGGCATCGCCGGCGTCGCCGACGCCGAGGAACGGCACAAGGGACGGCTCCTGGTCACGGACGACAGCGCGCTGGGCCTGCTCGAAGAACTGGTTGGCGCTGCCCACGTCGTCGCCGTGCTCGACCGCGCCCCGCGCTGTCGACAACTGATGGCCGACTCCGGAGCCCATGCAGGCTCCGCGGCGACCGCCATGGTGTGCCCGGACCTGTCGGCGCTGCCCGACGTCGCCTTCCCGGCCGGGCTCACCGTGCGCCGAGTCCGCCGCCTCGACGGAGACGACGCGGACTGGGTGCCCTTGGAAGCGGCGGCCGCAGCCTGCCTGCGCGCCGAGGAGGACCTGGACGAGCAACTCGACGACTTCGTGGCATACCTGCGCTCGCTGCCCAGTGCCGGGCACCTGTATGCCGCAGTCGACGACGAGGGCGAGGTCCGCGCGACCGCGGCGGCGGGCTGCTTCGACGCGGACGTCAACGCCTTCTTCATCAGCACCGACCGGGCGTGGCGCGGACGAGGTGTCGCCACCGCAATGACCGCGACGGTGCTGCGCGATGCCCGCGACCGGGGTGGCTCGCTCGCCTGCCTCGATGCGAGCGCGGCCGGCCGGCACATCTACGAGCGGCTCGGCTTCGGGGCAGCCGGCGACCTGACGCTGTTCCTCGGCATGGGCTGAGGGCGGCTGAGGGCAGAGAAATGCCGGGCGGCTGGGGGGTTGCCGCCCGGCAGGTTCTCGGGGTTGCTCAGTACCGGTCGACCGGCTCCGCCGGATCGAGGTACGTGGCACCAGGGGTGCGGGTGACGACCGTCGTGCGGCGCCGGCTCATCCAGACACCGAGCTCGAAGAGCAGCCAGACGATGCCGATGACGAACAGGATCAGCCCGATCATGTTCAGGTTGACCCCGTCGACGTGCTTGTGGACCGCCCACTTGAGGATCGCACCGACGGCGATCAAGAACATCGCTCCGCCGAATCGCATGTTGGACCTCCGCAAAAGAATGACCGGAAACCGTCCGGGTCCCTGGTTCGACGTTAGGGATACCCGCAGGCGAGTCGGGTTTAACGGCATGCACACGCGAAATCGGCGTTCGGGACATGGCTGACTAGGGTCACGGTATGGCCGCTCGCAGCACCGACCCGTTGCCCCGCCAATCCGCCCGCCCCTACGACATCGTCGTGTTCGGCGCGACCGGGTTCGCCGGCCGGCTCACCGCCGAGTACCTGGCGCAGAATGCGCCGCCCGAGTGCCGGTGGGCAATCGCCGGACGCAGCGAGAGCAAGCTCGCGGCGGTGCGCGACGAACTCGGACTCGGCGACGTGGGGCTGATCACTGCCGACGTTGCGGACGTGGCGGCGATCCGCTCGCTGGCCGAGAGCACCCGGGTCCTGATCACCACCGTCGGTCCCTACGTCCTCTACGGGGACGCCGTCGTGGCCGCTTGCGCCGCAGCCGGCACCGACTACCTCGATCTCACCGGGGAGCCGGAGTTCGTCGAGCGCAGCTACGTCGGCCACCACCAGGCCGCGGTCGACTCCGGTGCGCGCATCGTGCACGCGGCCGGCTTCGACTCGATCCCGCACGACCTCGGCGCGTTGTTCACCGTGCTGCAACTACCGCAGGACGTGCCCTTGGAGGTGGCCGGCTACGTTCGCGGCTCGATGGCCATCTCCGGCGGGACGTTCGCCACCATGTTGACCGGGGCGTCCCGGGTACGGCAGAACGCCGCCGCGGTCCGCGCGGGACGTGCGGCGCGTGGGCCGCTCGAACCGGGACGGCGCGTGCACACCGGCGGTGGCCGTCCTGGGCGTGATCCGATCGACGGCGGCTGGGTGCTGCCCTTCCCGTCCCTCGACCCGATGATCGTCGGGCATTCGGCGCGCGCGCTCGAGCGCTACGGCCCGGACTTCTCCTACACGCACCACTTCTCGGTGCCGCATCTGCACCAGGCTGCCGGTCTGGTCGGCGCAGTGACGGGTGTGGTGCTCGCCGCGCAGGTCCCGCCCGCGCGACGGGCCTTGCAGCGCCGGCTCGAACCCGGCGACGGCCCGTCCGCGGAGAAGCGCGCCTCGAGCTGGTTCACCGTGACGTTTGTAGGCACCGGCGGCGGCCAGCGCGTCGTGACCCGCGTGTCCGGTGGCGACCCCGGCTACACCGAGACGGCCAAGATGCTCGGCGAGTCGGCGCTGTGCCTCGCCTACGACGAGCTACCCGCCACCGCCGGACAGGTGACGACGGCGCAGGCGATGGGGGAACCGCTGATCGACCGCCTGACCAAGGCCGGGATCGGCTTCGAGGTCATCGGCTGAGTCACCAGCTACTCGTCGACGTGGCCCAGGTCGTCGTCGTCCGGCGGCCGCGGAAACCGGGTCGTCGCCCCCTCGGCGGCTGCCGGGGCGGGCAGTGTCGCCGGGGACGGTGACGGCCGGGCCCGCGGGGTCTCCGGGAAGAACGGCGGCGGCTGCTCCGGCGGCACGTACGGCGCCTCGGGCGCAACCGCCACCGCCGCGCCCGCCGTCTCGCTCACTCGATTGCGCGCCCAGACGGTCACCGCGGCGGCGACCAACCCCACGATGAGCGCGAGCACGATGCTCGCGAACACGCTGACCGCGCTTGGGCTCAACGGCCCGAACAGTGTCTTCTCCAGCCGTGAGCCGCGGATCACCGGCTGATCGTTGACCAGGCCGCGGACGTACTGCCCGATCGTGGTCGCCCCGACCACGGCGAGCCAGCAGCCGACGGCCACCCGGGCGAAGCTCGCCGGGCCGCGAACTACAACCGAGGTGAACGCCGCGGTCAGCACCAGCGTGGTGACGATCAGGAGGAGCTGACTGAGCCAGGTGTGCTGCGTGTCCTGCGCCAACGGGGCGAAGCGCCAGTTGAAGGTGAGCAGGGAAACCTTGAAGTCGCGGGCGAGCGCGCTGTGGGTCTCGTTGACGATCCAATGCGCTTCCCGTTCGGTCAGCCACTGGTTGCCGAGCACGCCGATCACGACGAGTTCGGTCAGGACCGCCGCCAGCACCGCCACGCCGGGCCGCACCGCAGGCTGTTCGGACCGACCGGGCGGCGGTTCCGAGGACTGCGTGAGCGGATCCATCCGCACAACGTAGGCCATCAATACCTGGACGCAGCGCAATAGACTCGGGCCATGGCCGATCACGACGAGGTGCCGGTCGAGACCGAGGCGTCCGAGGCATCCGCACACGACATTCCGCTGCCCGAGCACCTGCGCGCAGCCATCGCTCGGGATTGGGACCCCGCTCCGCCGATGCCGCACCCGGCGAGGCCGGACGTCGCCCCGCATGCGGCGCGGCGGCGCGCCGCCCTGTCCCAGCTCTTGCGCGGGCAGGTGATCGTCGTGCCGGCCGGCGCCCCGAAGGTGCGCGCCAACGACACCGACTACGCGTTCCGCGCGGGCAGCTCGTTCACCTGGCTGACCGGCGAGACGGCGAGCGAGGCAGTGCTGGTGATGACGCCCTCGGGCGAGGGTCACGACAGCGCGCTGTATCTACGCGAGTACGCCCAGGCGGGCGAGGTGGAGTACTTCACCGGCCGGGTGCACGGTGCCCTCTGGGTGGGCAACGTCCCCAGCCCTGCGGACACCGAGCAGGTGCTGCAGCTGCGCACCCGCCCGTTGACGGCTCTTGCCGGCGACCTCGCCGGCTACCGCGACGCTGCGGTCGCGCTGCTGCGCGGATTCGATCCGTCCGTCGATGCCCTGTTCCCGAATGGCAACGACGCCGAGCTGGCCCGCACGCTGGACGAGCTGCGCCTGACCAAGGACGAGTGGGAACTGGGCCGGCTGGCATTCGCCTGCGAGGCGACCGCGCGCGGCTTCGCTGACGTAGTACGTGAATTGCCGCGGGTGATCGGCCGCACCGACCTGCGCGGCGAGCGATGGCTCGAGGGCACGTTCTGGCGGCGGGCTCGGCTGGAGGGCAACGAGGTCGGCTACACGTCCATCGTCGGTTCCGGCGGGCACGCGACCACGCTGCACTGGTGGCGAAACCACGGCAGTGTCGCGCCGGGCGGCCTGCTGCTCGCCGACATGGGCGTCGAGACTGACGAGCTGTACACCGCGGACGTGACCCGGACGATGCCGGTCGACGGCGAGTGGTCACCCGCGCAACTGAAGGTCTACCGAGCCGTGCTCGAGGCGCAGGTTGCGGGCATCGCCGAGGTGAAGGCCGGCGCCGACTTCTACGCAGCGCACCGTGCCGCGCAGTACGTCCTGGCCGACCACCTGCACTCCTGGGGGCTGCTCGAGGTGCCGGCCGAGGTGTCCTGCGATGAGGATCGGGACCGGCCCGGCGCCGGGCTGCACCGGCGCTACACGCTGCACGGCACGTCGCACATGCTCGGCATCGACGTTCACGACTGCGCGCTGGCGCGCGAGGAGGTCTACCGCGAAGGCACCCTCGCGGCCGGCTACGTCCTCACCGTCGAACCCGGCTTGTACTTCCAGACCAACGACCGATCCGTGCCGGCCGAGTTGCGCGGGATCGGGGTCCGGATCGAGGACGACGTCGCGGTCACTGACGGCGCCGCGCTGAACCTGTCCGCGATGCTGCCCCGGGACCCGGACGAGGTGACGGCCTGGATGCGTGAGGTGCAGGGCACGCCCGCGGCCCCGTAGGTCACGTGGAGGATCTGTACATCCGGCCCGGCCGGGGCCTGCCGGCCGGGCTGATGATTCCGGACGTCGAACTGCTCGAGCGGTTCAGCCGCTCATCCGGGCCGGGCGGACAGTCCGTGAACACCACGGACAGCCGCGTCTCGCTGAGCTGGGACGTCGCGGGCTCGGTCGCGCTCACCGAGGCGCAGCGCGGGCGGCTGCTCGAGCAGCTGGCCGGCCGGCTCGTGGACGGCGTGCTGACCATCGTCGCCGCCGAGCACCGTTCCCAGCGGCAGAACCGCACCGCGGCCCGGCTGCGCCTGCACCATCTGGTTGCCGACGCGCTCGCGCCACCGGCGCCGGGAAAG
>JADMIO010634487.1_pt1 | contig 31478 bp, 28 predicted proteins | sample 8958161 | NCBI WGS metagenome assembly JADMIO01 (sample SAMN16585339, study PRJNA669376) | soil metagenome | isolation source: Crop rotation soil | place: USA: Cullars Rotation, Alabama | collected 2011 | reverse complement strand
CGACAACTTGTCCACGTGGAATTCTAAGCTTAGGATCCCAATGTGCTGGAAAGAGTCTTGGAGACGATACCGCTCGGCGCGCCGTCGACAAGTTATTCACGTACGCGACGCCACACAACGGCATCGACATGCGTATCGTCCGAAACGTACCTGGATGGCTCTCGTTTGGTGATGTGAACAACTTCAACCGGAAACGGATGGCCTCCTACCTTGCGTTGAGCGATGAGGAAAACGTCTCCCGTGTCGTGAATTTTCCGCCCGATCGAATTTTCAACCTAGTTGGAACGAATCCAAGAGACTACAGCGCTGCAGGTGGCCTGTCATCGTGGGCAGTAGGAGAGGCGAGCGACGGCCTCGTCCGCACCGAAAACGCGGTCACACATGGAGTGACGACAGAAGGAACGGTCGTGTCGTCTCCCAGAGCCTTCGTCCACCGCAGCCACTCCGGTCACTATGGGATCGTCAACTCGGAAGAGGGTTATCAGAACCTCACGCGCTTCCTGTTCGGTCAGTTGCGGATCGACGGATTCCTGGATATTGACGATATCTCACTGCCCGCTGAAGTGGAGCGCGCAAAAGCGGATGAGAAAGAGGTGAAAGCCTCCTATCAGTTCGAAGTTGCGGTGTCCGTCCGTGGCTGTCAGTGGCAGATGACACGACGGGATGCCAGGGAGAACTCCGCGATCTTTCGGACTTGGGATCAGCTGTTTCCGCCTCCAAGTCCTCGACGACCTGATAGGCGCCAGAGTCCTCACCTATTTTCGGCCTTTCTGGATCCGACGAAGAGCGTCAAGGCGTCTGGATCGGTGAGCCTCGCGTTCGATCTGAAGGTGCTGGTGCCCGACTACGAAATCGACGGGCTCCTGTTTGTCAAGAGGCACTACGAAGGCGGCTATATCTATCGTGACATGGTCATCGTCGAAGCATTTCCTGACGAGACGGCGCTGGGCGGCTGGCGCATCAAGTATGGATTGCAGGATCAGAACCCCGGTAAACCCGGTTCTCAGGCAGAGACACGGCCGATCGGCACCGATGGGATTGCCTTTGACATTCCCATCGAGCAGAAGATCAGACCGGGGTTGCGAGGCGCTCTCCGTATAGAGGCACGAACCTGGAGTTGATTCTGCTATCCAGTAATGGCTGTCCAGCAGATCCCCCGGGCGTTATTGCTCGCGCAGGCCACCACACAGCCCGGAACCGTCAGCGCCGCGTATTTTCGCGTTTCACAACTACTCCCTCGGGAATCAGTTGCCCGCGATGTTTCAATGCGCCGCCCGCGGGATCCGCTCGGACCGCTCGCCAGTGTCAACCGCTGGAAGGGAGCTCGGCCGGCACATGACCAAGGGACAGAATGACGATCGAGCTCTGCATGCCGATCACCTGCAAGCGCACAATCGAGACGGAGGCCGGCGAAGAAGACGCGACCCTTATGGGTGCGTCGCGTCGGCGCACAGCGTCGGCGCGGCAAGTCCTCACGCAGCTGGTGGCGTAAGCGCCATCGTTCGGGCGTCCGCGACCATCCGCAAAAGGCGGTCGGCATCGTCGGAGGCGGAAACGAGTTCGACCAGGAAGTCCATCACTTCAGCAAATGTCGGGTCGAGCGCGCACTCGGCGAGCGTATCCTGTCGGCCCTCGATCATTTCGTCGAACAGGACCTTCGCGGCGAAAAAGCTCTCAAACGAATCATGAAAGCATCTGACCCTGTTTCCAGACCGGCGATAGACACCCGCTTGTATCAGCGCGTTCAGGAGCACGATCGGCAGGACGGTCACGGCAAGGCTATCCAGCACATCCTTTGCCTGTCGGATCAGCTCAACACCACGAACCCACAGAAAGCCACGGCGGCCCCGGCTCGCCAAGTAGGTGAGGCGCGTTAGATGCTTGACGATGAAGTCCATCGCGTCCGCGTTTACACCCCCCGGACGCTCGTGCTTGAACAACTGATGCAGGTAGTTGTCAAACAGTGACGCTCTCGCAGTGGGAACAGCGCCGCGCTCTTCGAACACCGCCGCGACCAATCGAACCATCAAGGGGGAGAGTGGCAGGCTCGAAGGTGTCGACGTAAGTTGGCGCTCTAAGGCGTCTACCTCGCCGATCCGGCGCTTCAAGTAGCGCGTCAGGAACGGCCTCAAAGTATCGCTGCCAAGTTCTCGTAGCGTAATGGCTGGCGACGCTCTCAGCGCCTGTTGGAGGGTTGCCGGCAACTCGCCTCGTGAGGTAAACACGAAACGCGTATTGGGGAATCTTCGAATAGTGGCGGGGACGTCAGAGGCGTCGGTCTGTGCACCTACAAAGGCGCGTACCTCTGACCAGCCATCGAAAATCACCAACACGTTTCCGGCCGCCAACTGAGATTCAACAATGGTGGTATTGGCGTAGACGCCATCTTGCGCCAACGCGTCAGAGACGCTTTGGACAAGATTCCCTTCATACGCCAGCCCATCAACCAGCACCGGCATGACTCTGTGGCCGGCTGGCTGCAGCTCGCCATCCAAGACGCTCGCCGCGAGTTTGTGGCCCAGTGTGGTCTTGCCTTGACCGCCCCCGGCGATCACCACAACATTCCCGCGCTTCACCTGCTCGCACATCGCCGTCCAAAGCGGTGAGTCTCCGGGCACGCCCTTGTTGTCGTACGGAAGGTCGATATAGTGCTCGGCGTGATAGCGAATGTCATTCGAAACCAGCTTCCGTCTGTACTGTCGGTACAGCCGCCACTTGCCGATGTTGGTAAGGTAAAACGGCACCGCGACGGCGGCGACCGGCTTAATTTCCAGCTTTAGCAGGAGCAGGATCCATCTTGTCGAGACCGTTAAGAGTATGAAAACGGTCACAGATCCAAGGAGCAACGTCTTGGCGTTGTCGCCGACGAACTGCACCGTCCGCCGCACTGCAGTCGGACTCTCCGTGAGCGCCCTCACCTGTTGCCTGGCCAGATTAAGCTCGTATACAGCCTGCTGTTCGGCCGCTTCGGCCCTCTGAAGAGCAGACCTGGCATCGATCGCCTCATTGCGGGCAGCGGCGGCCTGTGCATCAAGTTGCTGATTAACCTTGGTGAGTCGCTGGTTGTCGCTCCGTAATGCCTGCACCTCCGCGGATGCAGGCCTCGACTGCAGTTGCTGAAGCTGTTGACGTAGAGTCCGGAGCTGGGAAAGCGCAGAATCGGCCTCTCGGCTGTGCTCTTCGGCCTTCATCTCGTTATCGCGGGCAACCTGCGCTTGTTGTGCCGCCTCTGCTCGCCACATTGCCGCGGATTCAACCGCTTGCTGCGCCTGCTCGACCGCCAATTGCGCAGCCCGCCGCTGCCGACCGGCCTCTAGTGCTGCAAACGCCAGCGCCGCAATGATGAAGACAAGGCCGACGATGACCGTCGTTGCCAGCTGGATTGCCCTGCGGCTTGCTCGCGCGTCCGCCTCCCGAAGAATGTCCTTCGGCGTGTTGGTGACAAAGCTAAGTATCGAAAGAACTGTGTCACCGAAGTCGAATCTGCCCGCGAAGTCCTTCGATTGCGCCGTCCAACGGAGGTCGAACCAAACACGCTCACGCGCGCTGAGTGCACTCGGAATGACATCGCGTGGCTCGCCCTCAGCCAGGACGACGACGACGGAGTCGTTCGATTTGCGTTCCAGCCACGCCGACACCTCGCGGTGCACCCATGCTGACGTGGACGACTGAGAGGAAGCGAGCAGTACGAGGTAACGAGACTGCTCGAGTGCAGCCAGTACGTCGCGGTCGGTGTCAAAGCGGCCGTTGTCGCCAGCGAGGAATACACTGGCGCGACGTCCACCTGACAAGGGGGTTGCGCTACGCTCGATCCCCGGCAACCGCCGGGAGAGCGCCCGTGCCAGCGCTCGGGCCAGTTCGCGATCGGCACCGCTATGGCACAGAAAGATGTCATACGCCATGGACGCGTATTATTGCCGAGGCGCGAAGGAGGCGCTCTCCGGGCGTCAGGCCGTGATCTCTGACGAGCTCTTCGCGGAGCGATGCCGTCGCTGCGCCGCGCCGATGTGAAGATTCGACGCGCGAACGAAGGGCCGAGTGCGGATCGCGAATGTGCTGGAGCGCTCATGTCCGAAGATGCGTGGAACAAAATGGATCACAAATGACATTTGATAGCTCCTGGTTAGGGTCCAAAAGCTGCACTTTCAAACATTCCGCGCCGATTTACCGCTTGCCATTGAGACAAGTCATGGCTGTTGCGTGACTCGCAGCGGCTGACCTCCGCCAGGCCAGTAGAACTCAGCGTACCGCCGAAGCCCAGTGTCATTCGGCGGCATGTGAAACACGACAGAATAGTACCGCCGCCCATCGCTGCGGTCCTGTGTGCCCCCCTCTGCATAGTTGTCGAGGAACGCCTTGGAAGTCTCGCTTCCGTTTGACTCGATCAAGATCTGCCGCTCTTGGGGATCCAGCCGGTCGCATTCGCTCTTCGAGCTGTACCAAAACACTCCGTCGTTGATCTTGTTCGACATCGACTCAAGGGGTCGAGGTTCAGCGAGCGTACCAACGGTTCCATGGTGGTGGCGCGAAATCACGAGCGCTCGATTGGGAAAATGGCGATGTTAGCGCGGGAGAGCACGCCGCGAGTGCCATTTCGTGTGACATCGGGCCGACAAAACCTCAAACAGCCGGCTAACGGAGGTGAACGACGCGAATGGTCTTCGGGCTACCAGGCTCGCGGGTTGTGGGCTGAATCGTGGGACCGATGCCTCGAACACCACTCCTCGGAGAATTCCGTCCACAGGTGGGCGGACACGGCGTCTGCCTGCAGGTTGCCGTCGACGATCTTACGATGTAGCGTTACCGGCCCGATGGTGGTTATCGCGACGGGTCCCACGCACCATTTCTAAGTCACTCTGGCACAGTTAGGGCGATAAGCGACGCAATAGCGCATCCACGAGTTCCAACAGTCCCGCTTTAGTGTACCGAAGCGGACTGTCCACGAGATAGCCGTCGATCAGCCAATCTTCAAGGTCTTTCCGAATATCGTTTGCCAACTTCTGACGCGTGCCAACGCCTGGCGTCGGCGACAGCCCTCGCTCGAACGCGTCAATTTTTTGCAGAAGCGCGTTTCGGCGTTGCGCTGGATTTGTCTTGAAACCGTAGTCTGGGATCGATGCCACTGCGTCCCGGAGCAATTTCTCACCGATATTCATCGCCAAGACCGTCCGGCCCTTTTGAGTCACTTGGACGGTCGTCGCTTCCACGGGAAAAGGAACGGCTAGGCTGAACGCAGCGCTGTCGCGTTTGATCGGCTCGTCGGCTGGGATCACGAAACTTAGACCGAAGACCGTCTCCGTCAAGACGCGGCCAGCACCGTCCAACACCTTGACCGAAAAATCACCGTTCGCTGACTCGTCCGCCACACCGCTAGAAATGCGGAAGAACTGTGTGCCATCGATTCGACCGTCGGTATGGATAATGCCACTAACAATCAATAACTCAGGGTCGCTCTGAGGATTCGCAAGAGAAGATCGAAATAGGTGTTCATAATCAGGTTTTGTGATCCACCTCACAAACTTCGGAAACACTGGGAGCGCAGTTCCGCCAGCCATCAAGCTCTCAGCGGTGGCATTAGACACTCCGTATTGGACCCAATAGCTGTCCGTAGGTCCTGAGGAGCCAGCCTGTGAACCACACGCGCTGACGCCGGGGTGATCCAATAGAAAGGTGTGGCCGAGTTCGTGACTGACAGTATCCCAGCGGCCGGTTAACACGAAGGCTGCAAGCCCTCCACATTTCGCAAGACCGTTAGAAGGAGGAAGATTCAATTGAGCAACTCTGGTCGACATCCAATTGGATTCTACGAGTCCGACTGTTTTTGTCGCCAAATTGTTTGAGAGAAGTTTGCCGATATTCGAAAGATTTCGGTCGTCCTTGTCGAAGTTCTGGTCGCATTCCAATTCCGGTTGTGTCGATACGTTTCGAAATTGAGCGGGCGCAACCGGGAATTGCGCTGCGATGTAGGCACCGGCCTTCGCCACGGTATCAGCGAAGAGCGCTTGCTCGGGAGACAATCCCTCACAGCGAATTTTTACGTACTGGATGTAGAGCTGGCGGGTCAACTTCAGAGTGCTAAGCAGCTGCACGCTGTTGTTGGTTTCATCAGCCTCCAAAAATTGGTTTCCAGGATCAACTGTTATGGTGAGATTAGCGTCACCGGAGCCGGTGGGCGTAAATTCAGGTAAGTAGATAGTCATTCCTGAAGTCGCGTTCGAAAGGAGCCCAATTGGAAACGTGGCGGTTGCGACCACCGTGCCCTCAAGAGACGCTTCGATCGTCAGTTGACGGTTGTCATTGGGATCTACAGCAGTTCCCTTGACGACGGTGCGAACGACAGCCGGTTTACCGGAAACCAAATCGATTCGAGTGTCACGATTGAAATCCGGGTCGAAAATGGCCTGAGTAACCATCGTGGTTTCTTTGGCTATCGATATGTCCGACCCCCCTGAGGACATCCATAAGAGAGCGCGGGTCTTGCCTGTGGAATCGATCCCCCAACCGATGATGTCGCCGTTCGCGTCGATTGCACGTGCTTCGGAGCTTCGAAAACCCGGCGGGTTCAGGTCTTCGAGGCTCGCCGCGGACCCAGACCAGACGGCAGCATGGAGAGGCGGGATTCCACCAACCTGCCGAAGTCCGTTCGTTCCATTTACAAAGCCGGCGCCGAGATTGACGACACTCTCGGCAGTGCCGCGCCACAGAAGTGCGACCTGAGCGCCAAATGCCGTCACACCCCTTCCGACTTGTTGACCGCTGCGAACCCCATGAGCCCAGGACATAGTGAACCCAGGCGGATGTAACGAGCGAAAGCTCGCTGCACTGCCGGTCCACAAGGCCGCCCGCGAGCTGTTAATGCTAGGGCTATATGCGGCGCCTACCTGCTGCACTCCGTCCGTGGCAAACGCTGCAGAATGTTCATCGCCGCCAGGATGGAGATCCACTATCGATGCGGGAGCGCCAAACCAGAGGAGCGCTCGTCCTCGATCGCGGCTGTGACCAACTTGCATGCCTGGAGCCGATGTTGTTCCTCCGCCAAAAATGCCACCAAACAGCGTCTCTGTTTGAGCTCCATTCATGTCCAGCAAGCCGGACGGGGTCAGAAGCACTGCGTGCGACCTATTTCGATCGACATGGCCATTCTGAAGGATTACGTCGACCCCGACATTCAAGAGTATTTGATCGCCGTTGATCCCAATGGCTGAAGAGGAGAGTGGAACGCAGGTCGCCGGCTGAGCGCTGTGAGTGCATGGGAAGGGCCCGGCTGGATGAAGATCGTGTGTCAAATGAGTGTTCGGTACCCACAAGATGGCGCGCCCTGTACTGGTGTGACCGACGATTGTCCCGTTGCTAATCGCGTTGGGAATGGCTACGAGTCCGGCGGGCGGGGAGATGTCAACGAGCACGTAGTTCGACCCACCGCCAACTTGAGCGGCCGGCCGCCCTTCGGGAGTCGAGAGAAGGATAGAGGCGACGATCAACAGCGCAGCGGAGAATCGCGCTCTCTGACGCTGCGGTTGATCGGACGACAAGAACGGCAGCTGATCGCACTCAATTGGCAACCTTTTCATGGTGCGCAGATCCTACTCAGAAACAACAGCCTCGTTATGTAGTTTCTAAGAGGAAACGAAAATCGCGCTAATCGCGGACTATTGCGTAGGCAGTGACGTCACTTCCCATTCGACTTCGGGGTGCGTTGCAATCAATTTGGGCGAGAGGTGCTTCACCGCTTCTCCGAGGATCTCGATATTCCGAATGACCGCGTCTTGGGTTTTGCCATCCGCGAGGAATAGTTCGTAGGAAAGCCCCGTCGTGTACTGCTGGATTCTCTGGATCGCCTCGCGGATATCCGCGAGGTACTCGCGCTCGCCGCGCTTAGACATGCACGAGCGTTCGCTTGATGTCGTCGCAAATGCTCGGAACTCGGATGCTATCGACGCCCGCCGGCGTCAGGATGTCGACCGGTCGTTCAAACAGGCGTTCAAGAAACTCTTCGAGTTCGACGAAGTTGTCGTACGTTGGCGCCGAGAACTCGACGACGAAGTCGAGGTCACTCGAATCCGTGTGCGTGTCTTTGGCGTAGGAGCCGAACAGCGCGATAGTCCTGACACCGAGGCGAAGCAGATCCGGCCTGCGTTGCCGGAGTGCATCTACGATCGCGGCTTTCGAAAGCGCTGGTTTCATGGCCGTCGAGTCTCGATTTAGGGTACCAGACTCGAGTTCCATTTCGAGTGCCATCGTGCCGTAAAGAGCCGCCAACGATGGTAAATGGACGACAGCAGGCGCGAACGCGGCGCATGGCTAATCAGTAGAATCGGAAGGAATTGGGCCATTGCGGCTAAGTTTAGTAAAACCCGGAAAACTGATTTCCCGGACTCCCACTCTCTCCGCCAGCCTGCGCCAAAGCGCTCGACAGGTTGAGGGCGATCTCGTCTCCCACGTCCTACCCACGAGCGGATCCAGCAGGCGCTGACGCCGCCCGCAGCGCCTTCATCGAGAGCGCGCGCAGGCCGACGCCGAGCCCAATCAGCAGCAGCGGTCCTCCGTACACGATCGCCACGTAGGTCCGGTTGATGGGGTCCGCCATCACTGCATGCAGACCCGCGCCGAAATACGCAGCCGCCGACACCACCAGCACCAGGGCGGAGATCGCGATGGCCAGCGGCGTTGACCGCGTCATCTGGAACGGCGCCCGCATACCCTGACGACGAACACGAATGTAGGCGAGCGCGATGAACGCGAAGGGGATGACCAGCGACAGCGACGACAGATCGTTGACCAGCGAGATGAACGCCTCGGACCCCTTCAACCCGGCGACAATCGACAGCAGCGGTACCAGCACCAGCGCCGAGACCACGACCGCCTGCGTCCACAGCGCGAATTGGTGCGTGCCTGACGCGTCGGAACTGGTCAGGCGGGATGGAAATGTCCCCACGGGCGCCTCGGCAAACATGACCCGCAGCGGCGACTCGAGCCAGATGATGTAGGCGGCGACGCTAGAGACCACAAGAAACAACGTGGATGCCCGGCCGACGATCGACCCGGGCAATCCAATCATCTGCCCCCATCCGACCCAGACGTCGTAGATGCCGGTGGCCTTCGTCAATCGATCGAGCGGCCAGACCAGCGTCGCCGCAACGGTGGCCAGGACGTAGACGAGACCGACCAGGAGTGTGGAGATCAGAATCGCGCGCGGAAAGTTTCGCCGCGGGTCGCGGGTTTCGTTGACATAGGGAGCCGCCACCTCGGCGCCGGAGACCGCCAGCAGCAGCCACGAGAACGTAGCGAAGTACTGCGTGTCGAGGCGAGGAACCAGCGCCGCCGCGGTGTAGGGAGTGGCGCTCGGCTTGAGACGCAGTGCCACGACGACCAGCGGCACGCCGATCAGCGCTGCCATCTGCAGCAGCGAAATCTTGGCCGTCCACTCCGCAAGGCGCGAGAACACCCGCACGCTGCGGCTCGCCAGGAGCGTCAACGCAATACACACGATCACGCCGAGCGGAGGAAGGAGATACGCGGCGTTCGCGAACACGTCGGTGCCGACCGCAGCCAGCGACATCCGGATCGGCAGCTTGCTGAACTGCGTTTGCAGGTAGACCAGGTTCGCGACGAAGTACGACCAGGCGCCGACGAAGGCCCACGTCGATCCCAGTCCCCGTTCCATGTAGCTGTAGATGCCGCCGCGTTCGGTCGTGTCGGAAGCGAACTCCGCCAGGATCAGCGCGAGCGGCAGGAAATACAGGAAGCCGACGGCCACCCACGATGGAATTGCGGTCAGCTTCAACTCGACCAGATTGTCGGGAACGTTCGAGAAGCCGAACGTCGTCGCGACGATCAGCATGGTGACTGTCGTCACCGACATCTGGCGGCGGCTGGTCGGCGCGTTCACCCGGCGATACTAACGTGGCTTTCCTGCACGGCCCTGTGTAACACCTGCGTCTGTCGCGACACTTCCTCAGTGACAAGCACACAGACGTGCTGACCTGAGGAGGCCAGTCGATGGCGAAAATCGATGAAATCGCACCGGATCTGTTCCGCATTTCCGTCTTCGTTCCCGAAATCGATCTTCAGTTCAACCACTTCGTCGTCCGCGACGGGGAGCCGTTGCTGTTTCACACCGGCATGCGCCGGATGTTCCCGGCCGTCCGCGCGGCCGTGGCAAAGATCATCGACCCGGCGACGCTACGGTGGATTAGCTGGAGCCATTTCGAAGTCGATGAATGCGGCGCGCTGAACGATTGGCTGGCTGAAGCGCCGCAGGCGCAGCCGGTCTGCACCGAGGTCGGCGCGCTCGTGAACCTCACCGACTTTTCCAATCGTCCGCCGCGCGCGCTTCGGCCAGGCGAGACGATCGACACGGGACGGCATCGCTATCAACTCATCGCGACACCTCACCTCCCGCACGGATGGGACGCCGGCATGCTGTACGAGGAGCAGAGTCGCACCCTGCTGTGCTCCGACCTGTTCCATCAGCTGGGCGATCGCGAGCCGATCACGTCAGACGATGTCGTCGATCGCTTCGGCCAGGCGATTGCCACGTATCAGCAGCATCCCGTGCTGATGGACTACATGCCGTTCACCAGGGAAACGCGGCGACAGCTCGAGAAGCTGGCGGCGTTGAAGCCGCGGCTGATTGCCGCGATGCACGGCTCCTCGTACGAAGGCGATGGCGCATCGGCGCTGCTGGCAGCCGCCGACGTGATGCAGCGGCATCTCGGCGGCCAGAATGGTGCGCCTCTCGGCGGCCGCGAGCTGACCTCTGCTCATGCTTGACCGGCCGCGAGGGCGATGTGTACCGTCGGGGACATGGAGACGGATGTCCTCCACAGTGCCGCCGACGGCGATCTCGCGCGGCGGATCGCCGGTGCCCGTCACGGCGAGGCGCCATCCGCAGAGGAGGAGTTGTATCGGCGGTTTGCCCCACGCGTTCGCTTATATGGACGTCGCCATTTGAGGGACGACGCGGCGGCGCAGGATCTCGCGCAGGAAGTGCTCCTCATCGCGATCGAGCGGCTGCGAGCCGGGAGTGTGCGCAATCCGGATGAAATCGGCTCCTTCATTCTGAGTACCGCCCGCCTGACGGCGAACACACGCAGACGCACCGAGGGGAGACGCGGGCGTCTCAGGGAGCAGGTACCGACGGTCGAGGCGGTCGACGCGAATTTCGCCGACGCAGTGGACTTGCCTCGTATGGCGCAGTGTCTCAACACGCTCGAGGCACATGCGCGCCAGGTGATCGTCCTCACCTACTACGCCGAGCGTAACGCTGCACAGATCGCCGAGGAGCTGGGCAGCTCGAGCGGGGCGATTCGCATTGCTCGCCATCGCGCCATGGAACGGCTGCGCGACTGTATGGGCATCCGGAAGGCGGTCTGACGTGGCTGACTGCGCGACTCCGATTTCGTCGGCCGACATCTTCGAGTACTGGGCGGGAGAGCTCGCTGCTGCCGACGAGGAGCGCGTCGAGCATCACATCTTCACCTGCGCGGCGTGCGCGGCGGCGCTTGCCGAAGGCGAGGCGTTGACCATCGGCGTCCGGGACCTCGTTCGCTCGGGCACGTTTCACGCGGTCGTCTCGGAGAGCCTGTTGAATCGGCTCGCCCGCGATGGCGTGCGCATGCGGACCTTTTCCATCAGGCCAGGGGATGTCGTGCCGTGCGCGGTGTGGGCTGGCGATGACGTGATCGTCACGAGGCTGCGGGCCGATTTTTCGTCCGTGGAGAACGTCTCGGTCGTAGCCACACTCGGCTCTGGCGATGAGTTGAGCCGCAGCGAAGGAATCACCGTTCGCCGCGGTCAGGTCGAGTTGATTGAAGCCACCTCTGCCGAATGGTTGCGACAGCTCCCGGCGACCACCGTGCGGTTTCGCGTCACGGGGACGCGTGACGGGAAAGAACAGCTGCTCGGCGAATACACGCTCGAGCACGGCGGTTCATTTTCCTGATCTGTGCCATTCTTTCGGCCCGCTGACCAGTGGGTAGAACCGAATCCGCGCGTTCGTCAACCTGCCGGCACGAGAGGACTGACGATCACGAATCAAGGAACCGGCGCTCCAGTTGATCTATCCTGACGCCGTGTCAGTACCGCGTCTGACGCACGATGGCGCAAAGCCGCGCGTCCTTCTCGTCGACGATCACGCTCTCGTTCTCGATCGAGTCTCGGCGCTGCTCTCGGAGGACTGCGATGTGGTGGCGACCGTCACCGACGGCCGTCGCGCGCTCGACACCGTCCGCGCCCTCGATCCCGACGCCATCGTTCTCGACATCAACATGCCGGGCCTCAACGGCTTTCAAACGATGCAGGCCCTCGAGCAGTCGAAGTCGCGCGCGCGCGTGGTCTTCCTCAGCATGATCGACGCCGACGAGGAAATACGCGCGGCGTTCCGATGCGGCGGCCGCGGCTTCGTCGTGAAGACGCGCCTGTCGGAGGATCTGGGAAGTGCGATCGATCACGTCCTTGCCGGACGCCAGTTCGTGCCGACCCTGACCTCTCTTCTGCAACTCGCGGACGACGAGGGCCACGCGGTGCAGCTGTACGGCGAGACCGGGCCGTTTCTCGACGAGCTGGAACCGTTCTTTGACCTGGCCCTTCGTCGTGGCGACGCGACGTGTCTCATCGCGCCTCAGGATGTCCGCGACGGGCTCGCCGTACGTCTGCAGGCACGCGGATGGGACGTTGGGAATCTCAGACGGTACCGCGCCGTTGATGCCGTCGAGTCGCTGAGTCAATGCATGCGCAACGGCCTTCCTGACCCCGCGATTCTGGCAACAACGGTGGCGGAGCTGGACGAGTATCGGCGTGCGGTCTCCACCAGCCGGTCATCGCGTTTGACGCTCTACGGCAGCATGGCCGGGCACCTGATTGCCGCTGGCGACACAGACGCCGCAGACGTCCTGGAGCGCACCTGGCACGAGCTGACGCACCGCCTGCCGATCTTTACCGTGTGCGGCTATCCCACGTCCTGTTTCACCGACGTGCCGCACGTGTGGTCGAACGTCTGCGCGGCGCATTCAGCGGTGAGCCATTCGCTGAACATCTGACTCGAACCTTCCGGTACTGCATGGCATACCGCGCCTGCCGGTTCTGAGGCAGCCCGCCCGCCGGAATTGCATAGGAGCCGGACTCGTCCTTTCTTATGCTCCGGCGCACGATGGAATCCTGCCGCTATCGAATCGTCCTCGACGGCGCCGTTCAAGGTGTCGGCTTCCGCCCGTTCGTCTACCGACTGGCGAGCAGCCTGGCGCTGAGCGGCTACGTCCAGAATTCAACCGACGGCCTCGTCATCGAAGTCGAGGGCGAACGCGATCGGCTCGATCGCTTCATGGCGCGGCTCGGTCGCGAGCGTCCGTCGGTCGCGCTCGTCACGCGCGAAGACGTCAGCGCCGTCCCGCCGCTCGGGTCGGCCGACTTTGCGATGACGGACAGCGAGCGGATCGAGGCGCCGCGCAGCGGGATCGCGAACGATCTTGCCGCCTGCCCTGAGTGTCTGCGCGAGATTGCGGATCCGTCGAACCGCCGTTTCGGATATCCGTTCACGACCTGCCCGACGTGCGGTCCGCGCTACACCATCGCGCGCGACCTCCCGTACGACCGGCTGACGACCACGATGAACCGCTTTCGCATGTGCGAGGCCTGCAGCGTCGAATATGAAACGGTCACCGACCGCCGCTACCACGCGCAGCCGAACGCGTGTCCCGACTGCGGGCCGAGGCTGTCTCGCTCGATTCCGGAAATCGGCGAGGAGTTGCGGCGCGGATCGATCGTCGCGCTGAAGGGCATTGGCGGCTTCCACCTGCTCTGCGATGCCCGCGACGCGCACGTCGTCGCCCGCCTGCGCGAGCGGAAGGTCCGCGACAGCAAGCCGCTGGCGGTGATGATGCCGTCGCTGGCTGTTGCGCGACAGCACTGCTACATCGAGCCGGAAGAGGAAGCGGCGCTGCTCTCGTCCGCCGCACCCATCGTGCTGCTGCGGCCCCGGCCAGAGTCCGATCTGGCGCCGAACGTCTCCGGCAGCGTGCCGTGTGTCGGTGTGATGCTGCCGTATTCGCCGATGTATCACCTGCTGATGTGGGAATACGGCATGCCGCTGATTGCGACCAGCGGCAACCTCGCCGGCGAGTCGATTGTCATCGACGATCGCGAGGCCTGGCTGCGGCTGAAGCCGGTGGTGGACGTGCTCGTCACCCACGATCGTCCGATCGCCCGGCCGTGCGACGACTCCGTGATGCGCGTCGGCGCCAAGGGTCCGATGGTGATTCGACGTTCACGCGGTTACGCGCCGTTGCCGGTGGACGTCAACGTCGATCTGCCGCACGCGCTGGCCGTTGGCGGTCATCGCAAGAACACCATCGCGATTGGTGTCGGCCGGCGCGCGATCGTCAGCCAGCATCTCGGCGACCTCGAGACGCCGCCTGCGCGCCGCGCGTTCGAGACCGCGGTCGCCGACCTGTGTCGGATGTATCGCTTTACGCCGGAAGCCGTGATCGCCGATCGTCATCCCGACTACGCCTCGCGGCAGTGGGCGGAATCGTGCGGACTCCCGATCGTGGAGGTCCAGCACCATCACGCGCACGTCGCCGCGTGTGCGGCAGAGAACGGCGTCGAACCGCCGTACCTCGGCATCGCCTGGGACGGCGCTGGCCTGGGTGACGAAGGGGAAGTGTGGGGCGGGGAATTCTTCTCGGTCACGCACTGCGGATTCGACCGCGTCGCTCATCTCCGGCCGTTTCGTCTCCTCGGTGGGGACGCGTCGGCGCGCGACGGCTGGCGGGTGGCGCTGGCGATGGACTGGGCGGTCCGCGGCGCTGCCGCGATCGAAGAGCGGCCGCACGCCGGAGCGTTGGAACCGATGCTCCACCGCGGCGTGAATGCGCCCTGGTGCACGAGCATCGGACGTCTATTCGACGCCGTCGCCGCATTGACTGGCGTGTGCGATCACAGCCGGTTCGACGGCGAGTCGGCCCTGGCACTGGAGGCGGCGATCGACCCGAATGAGCGCCGCTGCTATCCCTTCGGCGGTGATCTCAATGGCGACTGGGCGCCGCTTCTTGCCGCCATTCGGGATGATGTGGACCGGCGGCGGCCGATCGGGAGAATCGCCGCGCGGTTTCACCTCGCGCTCGTGAAATGGATGTGCCGCGTCGCCGATCGTCTGCAGCTCGTGTCGGTGGTGCTGGGCGGCGGCGTTTTCCAGAACGCGTTTCTCGTCGATCACGCCGTGGCGGCGCTGACGGCGCACGGCCACGACGTCTACGTCCCGCGCTCGATTCCTGCCAATGACGGCGGCCTTTCGCTCGGCCAGCTCGTGGTGGCGCGCGGCATCATCGGTGCGAGGCACACCCATGCTGGACGTTCGTAGCAGTCGATCCGCCCCGGCCGTCTCCCTCGATCGGATCAGTCTCGCGCACGGTGCCGGCGGCCGCGCCGCGCAGCAGCTGCTCGATACCGTCTTCCGTCCGGCCTTCGCCGCGCGCACCCTCGATCTGACGCACGACGGCGCGGTCGTGGACGCGGCAGGAGCGAGGCTCGCGTTCACGACCGACAGCTATGTTGCCCGCCCGCTGTTCTTTCCCGGCGGCACACTCGGCGATCTGGCCGTGAATGGCACGCTCAACAATCTTGCGATGTGTGGTGCTCGGCCGCTGTGGCTGAGCGCGGCGTTCGTCCTCGAGGAAGGGCTGCCGATGGGCGATCTTCGGGCGATTGTGACCGCGATGCGTGATGCGGCGCGCGAGGCCGGTGTGGCGATCGTGACCGGCGATACGAAAGTCGTGGGCCGCGGCAAAGGCGATGGCATGTTCATCACCACCACCGGTGTCGGCATCGTCGAGCACGCGCCAGCGGCACCGGAGCGTGTTCGTGCCGGTGACGCGGTGATCGTCAGCGGCGATCTTGGCGCGCACGGAGTCGCCATGATGTCGGCGCGCAACGACCTGCGTTTCGCGGTGAGGAGCGATACCGCGCCGCTCTGGCCGGCCGTGGAGGCGCTGCTGGCCGCCGGCGTCGACGTGCGTTGCATGCGCGACCTGACACGCGGCGGCCTGGCCTCCGCGCTCAACAAGATCGCGGACACCGCCGGCGTCTCGATCATCGTCAACGAAGACGCGTTGACCACGCGTCCGGTCGTGCGGGCCGCCTGCGAACTGCTCGGCCTCGATCCGCTCTACCTGGCCAACGGAGGTCGCTTTGCTGTCTTCGTCGCTCCAGCCGATGCCCCGCGGGCGGTCGAGACGCTCTGCCGTGTGGACGTCTCGCGCGGCGCCGCGGTCATTGGCTTCGTCCAGGACGCGCACCGCGGTCTGGTCACGATGCGAGTACGCAACGGCGCGTTGCGAGTCCTCGACGTGTTGACGGGCGAACAAGAGCCGCGGATTTGCTGAATCGGATCGCGCCTCGCGTCTGTCAGGCAAACCGTTGATCGTCCGCTGACGGACCGTAGATCGCCGGGACGGTTCGATCCAGCAGTCGTAGGTACACCGTCAGCTGACCGCGGTGATGCGCGAGGTGATTCATCGTGTCGCGCAGCACCACGTACCGCGGCTGATCCATCACGACCTTCCCGCCGGCGAGTAGTTTCCAGTTCGTCGTCATCAGGAATTCGTCGGTCGTGCGTGAGAGCACGTCGCGGCCCTTCTGCACGTGCCCATCGTGGACGGTGACCAGCGTCGCCGTGGCAGGCTGCTGATAGGTGCCTTGTCCCTCGGGTGGCGTCAGATTCAACTCGTCGCGGTTGACGATCAGATCGATCCACGAGGGCATCGACGCGACCAGGCCGGCCAGTCGTCCCAGCGGCATCGACTTCGGATGCGGCGTCCAGTCGTCGCGGTCGTGGGGGACCTGTTCGAGCGCGCGGCGCGTGCGCGGCGCCTCGCGCTCCAGCTCAGCGAGGAACAATTGTGTCAGCGTCATGATCACCTCCCTCCGATTCTAGCCAGAGAGGCGATTGGCCGAGTGACGGGTGACACTAAGGATGCATGGGCGTTACGGCTGATTGACGCGCTTCACGATGTCGGCCGTGATGTCGAGCGCTGGATTCGCCCACGCCAGCATTCCTGAGTCTTCATTGAACACAAAGAGGAACCCGCGTTCTTTCGCCACCGCGTCGAGTGCCGGCCGCAGCTTCGCGAAAAACGTGTTCTCGAGGGTCCGCTGCACGCCGAGGAACTCCGCCTGCGCGTCTTCGACGAAACGCTTGGTGTCGATCTGGAATCGCTCCAGCTCCGTCTCGCGCTGTCGCCGCGCCGCCTCGCCGAGGACTGACGAACTCTGTTGCAACGCCTTCTCCATGTCCTGCATCTTTGCGTTGCGCGCCGCGATCTCCTTGCTCCGCTCGGCCTCGAGGGCGGACAGCTTCGCTTCAGCGGTCTTGCCGTCGGCGGACAGGGCGAAGGCCCGCTGCGGGCTGAAATAGGCCAGGCGGGCGGCGACATCGGTCGGCAGCGCGTTCTGAGCGGAGGCGAGCGACGGAACCGTACATGCGACGAAGGTAGCTACGAAGAGGAATCTCACCACGGCACACCTCCTTTGTGGGTCGAAACGACCTGCCGCTTTAGACGAGGCGTACGACGGGCCGGCCGGAGGAGAATCAGCGCCATGGACGGACCAGGACCAAGGAACGGGGGACGGACAAAGCATCAAGTCCCAGGGACGAAGGATTAATCAGGCGTCGGCAACTCTGCACTATCGATGACCAGCACGTCGCCGGGGCCACGCTGCGCGTCGAGCTTCAGTCCCAGATCGTCCTGCAGCGACGTCATCAGCGACGGCCCTTCCGGCAAATTGGCAGGGAGGCCAGGAATATCGATGCCGAGTTCCCGGTAGATACGCATCAGCGTCTGCAGATCGATCACGAGCTCGTAGTCGAAGAGGCCCTTCAGCCCTGTCTTGTCAACGACGGGGCGCCCGGTCAACTGGGTTAGCAGGAGCGTCAGAATCTCGATGCCCTGACCGCGAGCCTTCAGTCCGATCGCGCCGGGCGTGGCCTGCGGCACGCCGCCGAACGAGCACGGCTGGGTTTCGCCGCCCGCCGCGGCTGCAGCCAGCGCCGACAGATCGCCCTTGGCGATCGACTCGAGCTGTTTTTGCTGCTGAACCTTGTAGTCCGGGCAATCGTCCGTGGACACCTTCATCTTCGCGCCCAGCTTGCCGTCGCCGCGGGCGAGCACCAGTGCGTAGATCGGTACCTCTCGGGTTTCGGTGTGCAGCTTCAGTTTGAACCGATCGGCGAGCAGCGTCTTCAGCAGACCGAGCATCTGATCGGTCGTCAGCGACCCATCCGCCGCCTTGGCGTTGATGTCGAACTTGTCGGCATTGAACCAGGGCGGCCCGCCGACGATCTGGAACGGCTGCTTCTGATAGGCGGCCATGACCAGAATCCGCAGCGTGGTGTTCTGCGTCGTCAGCCGCCCGAGCGCGGGAAGTACATACGGCGTAGCCCCCAGCGGGCCCGTTGGATTCGGGTTGCTGGGCTTGATCGAGGCGACCTCGAAGCTGCCCGACTGAGCCCCGACGGTCACGCCAGCAGACAGCGCCACTGCGCCCGCCCAGAGAAAACGCTTGCATCGGTTCATCATCATCGTCCCTGCAGTATACGGAGCCGCACGGAAACGGTTTCAGCCATTTACATGACCCTTGACGAATGGGCCGCAGTACCGGTACAAGTTGTACCATGACAGAACGTCGTAGCTCGCGCGCGCGTGTCCGTGCACCCCTCACGGACCTCGAACACGACGTGATGAAGGTGGTGTGGACCTCGGGACCGTGCTCCGTTGAAGCCGTCCATGACGTCGTCGCGCGCACCCGCGACGTGAAGGAAACGACCGTTCGAACGCTGTTGCGGCGCCTCGAGCAGAAAGGCTATCTGCGCCACGAGGTGGACGGTCGCGCCTACATCTACCACGCCAATGAACCATCGCGGAGCCTGGCTGCCCGCGCCGTCCGCCAGATCATCGACCGCCTCTGTCACGGTTCCGTCGAAGAGCTCGTCAGCGGGATGGTCGACGCCAAAGTGCTGACCAGCGGCGAGATGAAACGCCTCGAAGAGTTCGTCCGCAGCCGCCGGCAAGGAGGGAAGTCATGAGCGTGCTCATCGAGTCCGCGATTCGCGCCGTCCTTCTTGCGCTTGCCGCCTTCGCCGTGCTGCGACTCACGCGTGTCACCGCGGCGGCGGCCCGTCATGCGGTCTGGACCGTCGTCCTGGCGGGAATGGTGATCCTGCCGGTATGGACGCTGTGGGGACCACGGGCCGGCATTCCGATCATGGCGCCGCGTCCGCTCGCTGCGCCATCGGCTGTGGTGCCGGCGCCGGTGATGTGGACAAGCGCTGCCACGCCCGCCCATACCGGCACGCCGCGCTCATTTCCGGCGGTTCCGATTGGGATCACGTCGCGGCAGCATGCACCGGTGTCAGATGCGATTCCGTGGCGGACGGTTGCCCTTATTGCGTATGCGATAGGTGTCGCCTCGCTTCTTCTCCGCCTGATCGTCGGCACGCTGCGCGCGCAGCATCTGATTCGACATGCTGTTCAGCGCGCGGGTGTGCTGACGAGCAGCGCCTGCTCCGCGCCAGTCACGGTGGGATGGATTCGTCCCGTCGTCATTCTCCCCGAGCAGTGGGAGTCGTGGTCCGGTGCACAGCGTGAAGCGGTGTTGCTGCACGAGCAGGCGCATGCGCGGCGCCGCGATCCGCTCATTCAGTGGATCGCACTCGCCAACCGCGCGGTGTTCTGGTTCCACCCGCTGGCCTGGTGGCTCGAACGTCACCTCGCGGAATTGGCTGAAGAGGCGTGCGATGCGGCGGTGCTCTCGAAGGGCCACCGGCCGGCGGACTACTGCGAGTATCTGTTGTCGATGGCTCGCACCGTGACAGGCGCGGGTGCGCGGGTCAACGTCATCGGCGCGGCGATGCCCGGCGCGTTTCTGTCCAGGCGCATCGGCCGCATTCTCGGCGCCGCTCCGGATTCGCCGCTCTCCGCGCGGCGTCTGACCTTGACGCTTGCCGCCTGCGCGCTGTTGTCGTCGGCCGTTATTGCGGCCACCTTTGTGCCGGCTGCGGAACGACCACGCATGGTCAAGCACATAGACGCGCCGCGGCTCCCCGAATTCTGGTTTGACGACGACGAGTGGCATCTCGAGACCGCGCCGCTCATGAGCGCGCAGGAAGCGGAAAGTTACCGGGCACTTCACACCGTCGCCGAACGGGATGCCTTCATCGCCGACTTCTGGCAACGCCGCGATCCCACGGCCGGCACACCGGCCAACGAATTCCGCCGCGAGTTCGAGCGCCGCATCAGATACGCGGCGGCCAACTTCGCCGACAGCGAGTCGGCGGCGACATTCGGCTACCAGACCGATCGCGGTCGTTGGTACGTGACGGCCGGGCAACCGGACGCGGTGCGCGTGGTGGGCGATCGCAGCGTAAACAACAACGGCGTCTCCAGGTGGACCGAGGAATGGGACTACGAGTCGCTCGACGACCTGGGATCGAAGGTCACGATTCGTTTCGATGTCGGGTCGTATTTCGGCTGCAGCTGGCGCGGGGGGAAATACCGGATCGTGTCGCCGGGGCCGCTTTCACGATTCGAGGGTGAAACCACCGCACCATCCGGTCGACGGCCCTTCGCCCAGACCTACCCGGGGCGCTTCGTCTATCTGTCGTTCCCGATCGACGAACAGGCCGTTTCGATGAAGTGGGGACTGCGCACCGGCCGAGACGGCCAGATTGTCCTGAATGAAGAGACTGGTCCGGTCGATTACGTCCAGGGTCAGTTTCTGGATCCATTCGACGACCCGAACCGTAACGGGACAACTCCTGTGCGCCCGCTGCTGTCGCACATCCAAGGACTGCAGCTCTTCGAAACGAACGGGATCGCCTGCACCGAGCAGCTGCCGTCGGGCACCTACACGCTTCGGATTGAGAGCAGGCTCATGAACCGGGCGGTGCGCGCCGATTCGGTGACCTTCAACGTGAATTAGTAGTGCCGCCTTCAGGCGGACCTGGAGTGAGCGTGCGAACAAACCGTCCGCGTCGCAATTTCATGTGTGTGCTGGTTTCCGTTGCCGCTGCCGCGGCGATTATGCAGGCGCAGACGCCGCCATCCGAGCGCTTCGACGTTACGTCGATAAAACCGTACAAGGGACCGCTGACGCTGATCAGCTCGAACGTCGAGCCTGGCGGGCACTTCGTGGCGCAGCAGCAGTCGCTGCGCGATCTCATCACGATCGCCTACAAGCTGCGCGACTCGCAGATCGTTGGTGGCCCGTCGTGGATCACCACGGATCGATTCGACGTCAACGCCAAAGCCGGTCGCGAGCTGCCGGCGTTCGATTTGAGCGGCGAGATTGGGCCACTCGAGCGGATGCTGCAGGCGCTGCTTGCCGATCGATTCAAGCTCGTCGCGCATCGCGAGACCCGCGAGATGCCGATCTTCGCGCTGGTGCCGGCCAGAAGCGACCGCAGGCTCGGCGAGAAGCTGCGACCTTCCGTTCTTGATTGCGCAGCAAAGTTTGCCGACCAGGCGCGCGCCGGACAGGGAGGCCCGTTGATGACTGGCGATCGTCCAACCTGCGGCATGGTCGTGTCGCCATGGTCGATTCGGATCGGCGGCGGTCCGCTGTCGCAGTTGACGCTGGTGTTGACGCAGATGACGAACCGATTCGTGGTGGACCAGACCGGATTGAGCGGCAACTATGACGTCGATCTGCAGTGGACGCCGCAAGGCATGCGGATCGGCAAGCCACTCGGTGACGCCCCGCCCGGCCCCGCGTTCCCGGCGCCGCCGCCGAACGCCAACGGTGCAACGCTGGAAACAGCGATCCAAGAGCAACTGGGGCTCAAGCTGGATCCGCAGCGGGGGCCGGTGCCCGTGCTCGTCATCGAACGGGCAGAGGCGCCGACGCCTGATTGAGGCAACTTCGCTCGAGCACGGCCGACGCACCGGTCGGCCGCTCTCACTCCAATCTGCCTGTCCAATTCAATCTGCCTGCCCCAATTCGAGCGGACTCTTTGAACACCTAGGTCGCTTCCCTTAACGCCAGCTCAGACGTCGGCCGATAGGTAATGGCGTCGGCTCACTTTGTTGGCGGTCCTTGTCGACCGAAAGATGAACAAAAGAACGCAGATCGACGCCGCGACGCCGCGCCGAGAGCTGGAAGCGCTCCGCGAGGAATGCGACCGCCTGCGCGAAAGCGAAGAGCGCTACTCCAATATGGTGGAGCTCGCCGCGATCGGCATCAGCCATGTCGACGTCAACGGCCGCTTCGTTCATGTCAACCGCCGCCTTTGCGAGATGCTCGGCTACACCCGCGACGAGCTGCTCGAGCTGAGCGTCGTCGACATCTCGCATCCAGATGATCGCTCCGAGACCGACAAGGGTCGCGTGCGTCTGCAGAACGGCGAGATCGATTCCTTCAAGGTCGAGAAGCGCTACCTGCGGAAGGACGGCACGCCGATCTGGGTGCACCTCACCATTGCCGCGCAGCGCAGCGCCGACGGCCGTCGCCTGAACGACATTTCGATCGTCGAGGACATCACCGAGCGGCGCGAGGCGCAGTCCCGCGTCCACTATCTCGCCACGCACGACGAGATGACCGGCTTGGCCAACCGCACGCTGTTTCATGAGATCCTCACCAACGCCACCGCCACGGGCCGACGCTACCGCCGTCGCTTCGCCGTCCTGTTCATCGATCTCGATCGTTTCAAGATCATCAACGACTCGCTGGGCCATCAAGGCGGCGACCAGCTGCTCAAGGAAATGGCGGCGCGGCTGAAGGCCAACGTGCGTGACAGCGACGTCCTGGCGCGTTTCGGCGGCGACGAATTCGTGCTGATTGCCAACGAGGTCTCCGATCGTGCGACTGCCGCGCTCATCGCCCGCAATCTTCTGCTCCTGGCGATGAAGCCCGTGCGCATCGGCGGACAGCAGTGCCGCGTAACCGCGAGCATCGGCATCGCGATGTTTCCCGACGATGCCGCGGACGTGAACGCGTTGCTGAAGCAGGCGGACATGGCGATGTACCGCGCCAAGGAAGAGGGCAAGAACGGCTTTCAGTTCTACACGCCGAGCATGGGCGCGTTGTCCGAGAAGCGCCTGCAGTTCGAAGCCGGTCTGCGGGACGCCATTCCTCGCGACGAGCTGTCGCTGCATTACCAGGCCAAAGTCGACATCGGCAGCGGCCAGATTCGCGGGGTCGAAGCGCTCCTGCGCTGGACGCATCCGGAGTTCGGCGAAGTGCCGCCGACGCAATTCATTCCCATCGCCGAAGACAGCGGTCTGATCGTGCCATTGGGCCTGTGGGTGCTGCGCGAGGCCTGCGTCCAGGCCGTGGCCTGGATCGAACAGGGACTGCCACCGCTGTCGATGGCCGTCAACCTGTCGCCTCGCCAGTTCCTCGACCCGAACCTCGTCGACTCGATTCGCCAGGTGATCGAGGAGACCGGTATGCCGGCGAGCCTGCTGGAGCTCGAGATCACTGAGAGCGTGATGCTCACCGACATCGAGGCGGCGGTGGAGAAGCTGGTGGCGATCCGCGCGCTCGGCGTCAAGCTGGCGGTGGACGATTTTGGTACCGGCTATTCGTCGTTGTCGCAGTTGAAGCGGTTCCCGATCGATTCGCTGAAGATCGATCGCTCGTTCATCAAGGGGATCCCAACTGACAAGGACGACATGGCGATTACCGAAGCGATTCTGGCCTTCGGCAAGACGCTGGGGGTCACGATCGTCGCCGAGGGCGTCGAGACGGTGGAGCAGCAGAACTTCCTGCGGCGCCACGCGTGTCACGAGATGCAGGGGTTCTACTTCAGCCGCCCGATTCCGCCGGACCAATTCGCCGAGTTCTATCGCATGCACGCGGACGGCCGCCGTGCCGCAGCAGCGCCAGCCTAGCTCTGTCGCTTCAGCCGGACCGTCGGCTGGCCTTCAGGTCGTATGCGTGCCCGCCGGCTGTGACAGCGCCAGCGGCTGCTTCAGCCGCACGACCTGCTTCTCACCTTCACGATCGACGACGGCAATGCTGAGGATGCCCGACTGATCCTCCTCGACGGCGATGTCCGCCGGATGGCGGATGAAGTGGTTGAAGCGGTCGAAGGCGACGTCGACCAGATCGTCCTTCGGTTCGAAGGTGATGCCGTACATCGGCACCCACTCAGCCAGGATTTGATCGCCGAGCTCGAGCGACGACACTTCGACCTCGGCCCACTTCCCGGTCAACGTGTCCGAGAGGCGATTGAAAAACGCTTTCCACTCCGATCGATGAATCGTCGTCAGCTTGGACATCTCGGCCTCTGATTGATGTAAATCGACCGGTAGAGGCCGACCCTTGGGGTCGGCCTTTCAACAAGATCACGCAAACGCCGCGCCCACGATCGTCGTTGACCGCCCTCACTGGACTGTTCAGAATTGACCAGCATGCGAGTGCCGCTCCTCGCGTCCTTGCTCTTCGTCATCGCCCTTTGTAGTGTCCGCCTTCAGGCGGACCCGCGTAGTGTCCGCCTTCAGGCGGACTCTCCGGTGGACCAGCGACCTCGGTTCGACGTCGCATCGATTAAGAAGAACCCGCTCGGCGGCGCGCGTGTCAGCATCGAGACGCCGCCGGGCCGATTTCAGGCGATCAACGCTCCACTGAGCTTTCTGATCCGGTGGTCCCACCGCATCGCGGAGCCGCGAATCATCGGTGGCCCCGACTGGATCGGAGTCGATCGTTTTGATGTCACCGCCACCGCATCAGCCGAGGGCTGGGCGAGCGAGCGCACGCGCCAGATGGTGCGCACGCTCCTGGCCGAGCGATTCGGCCTGGCGACGCACACCGAGATGCGCGACATGCGGATCTACGCGGTAACGATGTCGAAGCCTGGCGTCTTCAGTGAGCATCTACGGCCCGCCGCGAACGATTGCTCTGCACCGGACACGCCGTCGCGAATGGGAGCGAATGGCGCGGTCGCGTGCGGAATGCTCATCAGCCAGAATGCAGACAGCGCCAGCCTGCGCGGGGGTGGCCAGACGATGGCCGACGTCCTGCGGACGCTGGGTGAGTACGTCGATCGGCCGCTTGTCGATTGGACCGGGCTGACAGGCCGGTACGACCTCGAGCTGCAGTTCACGGCGGATCGGAGCGCGCTCGTGGGCACAACTGCGCCCGGCGGCCTCGCCGCCACGATCAACAGCGACATTGCGCCGTTGCCGACTGCGCTCGTCGAGCAATTGGGACTGCGGCTTGAAAGCGGGCGCGGCAGCGTCGAGGTTCTCGTGATCGACCGCGTCTCACGGCCGACGGAAAACTGAAGGCCGACGTGCTTGCCCGCCGTAGCCTTGGCGGAGGTGGGAACGTCGGCCTCTACCGACTATGAAACTTCTGACGATCATCATCGCGATCGCAGTCGTTGGCCTAGCCGCCCAGAGCGAACCTCGCTTCGAGGTAGCGTCGATCAAGCCGACCGCCCCTGATTACCGTGGCGGCAAATTCGTCACGATGCAGAGCCCGCGGCGATTCCTCGGTCGAAACTACACGGTCAAGAGCTACGTGGCCACCGCCTTCGGGCTCACATTGAAGACGGTGATCGGCGGACCGAAGTGGTTCTAGACTGATCCCTATGACATCGATGCGCTCACACCTGGAGAAACGCGCCCGACCTTCAACCAGCAGATGGGGATGCTGCGCCAGTTGCTTGTCGATCGGTTCCAGCTGCAGTCCCGCCGCGAGGAGCGCGAGATGCTGATGTACGCGTTGACCGTCGAGCGGACCGGTCCGAAGCTCACGTCAAGCAAACCGGATGTCGCGCCCACGCTCATCAATCGCGTTTTCCCGATCACGTCGTCATGGAAGCACGCCACCAGAGCCTGGGCGACGTCATCGCCATGATGCAGCGGGCCGTGGTCGATCGGCCGATGGTCGATCGCACGGACGTCGCCGGCGAGTTCGATTTCGACCTCGAGTGGGTGCCAGACGCCAGCGAGTTCAACGGCGAGCTGCGGCTGCCGATGCCCGACCCGTCGAAGGCCGGCCTCGTCACCGCCATGCGGGAGCAGCTCGGATTACGGCTGACGCCAACGACCGGCGCCGTGCCGGTGCTCATAATCGAGGGCGTTTCGCGTCCTACCGACAACTAAACCAACGCGTAGGACGGGTCCCAGGAGCACGCCAAACCAGGCGACCGGACCCGTCAGCCAAGGCACGGACCTTGCGAGTTCTCGCCCATGCATGAGCACGCCTCTCGAAGACTACGCGCTCATTGGTGACTGCGAGACTGCGGCGCTCGTCTCGCGGGCTGGCTCAATCGACTGGCTCTGCTGGCCGCGCTTCGATTCACCCGCCTGCTTTGCCGCGCTGCTGGGAACGCCTCAGCATGGCCGCTGGCTGATTGAAGCCGTCGACGAGCACGCACGCATCTCGCGCTCCTATCGCGCCAACACGCTGATTCTCGAAACGCGGATCGAAACCGCCGACGGCGTCGCCGTGGTCGTGGACTTTATGCCGCCCCGCGGTCACAACTCGGACATCGTGCGTCTGGTCCGTGGCGAGCGTGGACGCGTGGCCATGCGGCTCGAGTTGATCCTGCGGTTCGACTACGGATTTTCCGTGCCGTGGGTGAATCGTCTCGACGACGGTACGTGGCGCGCGATTGCTGGGCCCGACATGGTCGTGATGCGCACGCCGGTCAAGCTGCGCGGAGAGAACCTGCACACCGTCGCCGAGTTCGAGAGCGTCGAAGGAGAAACGATTCCCTTCGTCCTCACGCACGGGCCGTCGCATCGCAATCCGCCAAACCCGATCGACCCGATCGTCGCGCTCGATGAAACCGAAAAGTTCTGGAAATCGTGGGCGTCCCGCGGCGACTCGTCAGGCGAGTGGTCGGCGGACGTCGCCCGCTCGCTGATCACGCTGAAGGCGCTCACCTACGCGCCCACCGGCGGCATCGTCGCGGCGCCGACGACATCGATACCGGAGCGGCCGGGCGGCGAGCGCAACTGGGACTATCGCTTCTGCTGGCTACGCGATGCCACGCTGACGCTGCTGGCGCTGATGAACGCCGGCTACTACGAGGAAGCGACCGCGTGGCGCAACTGGTTGCTGCGCGCAGCGGCGGGCGCGCCGTCGCAGCTGCAAATCATGTATGGGATCGCGGGCGAGCGGCGGCTCCTCGAGTGCTCGATCCCCTGGCTTCCCGGTTATGAGAAGTCCGCACCGGTGCGCGTCGGCAACGCGGCGCACGATCAACTGCAGCTCGACGTCTTCGGCGAGGTCATGGACGCGCTGCATCAGGCGCGACGTGGCAAGCTGCAGCCGCACGACGCGGACTGGGGATTTCAGCGCGCGGTGCTCAAGCACCTCGAGGAAATCTGGGAGCGCCCCGATCACGGAATCTGGGAAGTGCGCGGCCATCCGCAGCAGTTCACCTACTCGAAGGTGATGGCCTGGGTGGCCTTCGATCGCGGCGTCAAGGTGGCGGAGTCGTCTCAGTTGCCTGGACCAATCGATCGGTGGAAAAGCATCCGCGATGCGCTGCACCGCGAGATCTGCGCGCACGGCTTTGATTCGCGTCTCGGCAGCTTCGTGCAGGCGTACGGATCGAGGGAGCTCGACGCGAGCCTGTTGCTGCTGCCGACCGTCGGCTTCATCTCCGCTGACGATCCACGTTTCCGCGGAACGGTTGCCGCTGTCGAGCAGCGTCTGTTCAGCGACGGATTCCTCCGCCGCTACGACACGCGAACGACAGACGATGGTCTGCCGGAAGGCGAAGGGGCGTTTCTCGCCTGCAGTTTCTGGCTCGCGGACGCGTACACCATGGTCGGCCGGACCGACGAGGCGCGACGCCTGTTCGAGCAGCTGCTGTCGCTTCGAAACGACGTCGGCCTGCTGTCCGAAGAGTACGACACAGGCAGACGTCGCCTCGTCGGCAATTTCCCGCAGGCGTTTTCGCATGTGGCGCTCGTGAACACGGCGCACAACCTTGCCCGCGCGACGAAGCCCGCTGCCCAGCGCGCCGCCTCATAACTGGCCGCGGGTCCGGCCGAAGCCGGACACCACATGCTCAGCCACAAATATTACGAAGGCTTAACACGAGCTGGTTCGACCGTTGCTTTCTAACTCCGTCGAGTCATGAAGAAACGATCCACATGGCTGCTTCTCGCCGTCGTGGCGGTCATCGGCGGGGCAGCGGCCTACTACCACGCCAACGCTGACGATGACCGCCCGCAGTACACGACTGCCACGATCACGCGCGAAGACCTCGTCGATAGCGTAGAGGCGACTGGCACGCTCGGGGCTGTGACGACGGTCCAGGTCGGTTCGCAGGTATCGGGAACGATTGCGTCGCTGAACGCGGACTTCAACAGTGAAGTCAAAAAGGGACAGGTCATCGCGCGGCTCGACCCGTCGCTGATGCAGGCGCAGGTCGATCAAGCGGCCGCGACGATCGAAAGGCTGCAGGCGGATGTCGACCGCGCGCAGGCCGCGCTCGAGGATGCGCGGCTCAAGGCCGAGCGTGGGCGCGAGCTGCTGAAGCAGGGGCTCGTGCCGCGGGCCGACGTCGACACGGCCGAATCCACCGAACGCCAGGCTGAGGCGTCGTTGCAGTCGGCGAAAGCAAACGTGACACAGGCCCGCGCGTCGCTGAACCAGAACCGCGTCAATCTTGGCCATACCGTCATCACCGCGCCGGTCGACGGCATCGTCATCTCACGCAATGTCGACGTCGGTCAGACCGTGGCGGCGAGCATGTCGGCGCCGACGCTGTTCGTCATCGCAAAGGACCTGACGCGCATGCAGGTCGAAGCAAGCGTCGACGAAGCGGATATCGGCCGCATCCAGTCCGGCCAGCCGGTGACTTTCACCGTCGACGCCTATCCGCGCGAGACGTTCACCGGCACGGTCTCCCAGGTGCGACTGCAGCCGGTGGTCCAGCAGAACGTCGTCAGCTACATCACGGTCATCGACGTGCCGAATCCGGAGAAGAAACTGAAGCCGGGCATGACGGCGACCGTCACGATCGAAATCGCGCGAGCGGACGATGTGTTGACTGTACCGAATTCGGCGCTGCGATTCCGGCCGACTGGCGCGGGTGCTGGCGGCCGCACGCAGCGCCAGCCCGGACGTGCCACCGGGCCGGTGGCGACATCCGGCGGCGCTCGACGCGGGACCGCCGGCGGTTCCTCCGAGCCAGGCCGGCGAATCTGGACGCTGAGCCCAGACGGACAGCTGCAACCTGTGCGCGTCGAGACCGGGCTTTCGAACGGCACCGCAACCGCCGTCTCCGGTGACGACCTGCGTGAAGGCATGACCATCGTGACCGGCGTCGTCAACTCGGACAACACCGCAACGCCATCTTCCAATACGTCGCCGCTGATACCGCAGCGTCGTGGCGGCAACCGTCAGGGCGGAGGCGGAGGCGCGGGGCGAGGCGGACGGCAGTGAGCGAGCCGCTGATCTCCGTCCGCGATCTGCAGCGGACCTACGACCTTGGCGAGACGCAGGTGCATGCGCTGCGCGGCGTCACGCTCGACGTGACGCCAGGCGAATTCGTGGCGCTGACCGGTCCGTCCGGGTCGGGCAAATCGACGTTCATGCATCTGCTCGGCTGTCTCGATCGGCCGACGAGCGGTGAATACGTGCTCGATGGCCAGAACGTCGCCGCTTTGGACAAACGCGCGCTCGCGCGTGTCCGCAACGTGTCGATCGGTTTTGTGTTTCAGGGATTCAACCTGCTGCCGCGTACGACCGCGCTCGAAAACGTGGAGCTGCCGCTGTTGTATGCCGGCGTCGGCAGCGCCCGCGAACGGCACACGCGCGCCGCCGACGCGTTGCGTTCCGTCGGTCTCGGCGAGCGACTCGATCACCATCCGAACCAATTGTCCGGCGGCCAGCAGCAGCGCGTCGCCATCGCGCGCGCCCTTGTCAACACGCCAAAGCTGCTGCTGGCCGACGAGCCGACCGGCAACCTCGACACGCGAACCAGCGTCGAGGTGATGGACATCTTTCAGCGACTCAATCGCGATCAGGGCCTGACGATTGTTCTCGTCACGCACGAACAGGACATCGCCGAATACGGCACCCGCATCGTCCGCTTCCGCGACGGCCGAGTACTGAGCGACGTGCCCGTTGCCCAGCGTCGTACGGCGGCTGAGGAATTGAGGCGGATCGCGCGCGAAGTCGAAACGGCTGCTTGATGATGACCGCTGAGTCTCCGCGCCTTCGCGTCTCCGCGGCCCGTCATAAAGGACCTGTCCGGTGTCATTCTTGATGACCTTTCTGGTCGCCCTGAAGGCGCTTCGCCGCAACGCGATGCGCACGGCGCTGACCGCGCTCGGCATGATCATCGGCGTCGCCGCCGTGATCGTGATGGTGGCGATTGGCTCTGGCGCGCGGACGTCGATCGAGCGGCAGATTCAGAGCGCGGGCTCGAACGTGATCACCGTCAACGCCGGCGCCGGCGGATTCGGTCCCGTTCGTCAGGGCCAGGGCGCGGTGACGACGCTGTCGGACGATGATGCGCGGGCGATTCGAGCGATACGCGGCGTGAAGTACGTCTCGCCCGGCCTCAACACGCGGACGCAGGTCATTGCCGAGAACGCGAATTGGAACACGCAGGTGCAGGGAACCGGCGAAGAGCTGACCGAGTTGCGTTCGTGGCCGATGCAGTTCGGCGCGTTCTTCACCGCGCAGGAGGTCGCGTCGAGCGCCAAGGTCGTGGTGCTCGGATCGGTCACCCGCGATCAGCTGTTTGGTCCAGGTGCCGATCCCACCGGATCGACCGTGCGTATCAACAACCAGCCGTTCCGCGTGATCGGCGTGCTGTCGAGCAAAGGGCAGGCGGCGTTCGGACAGGACCAGGACGACACCGCCATCGTCCCCTACACGACGGTGCAGAAGCGGCTGCTGGGCGTGACGCACGTCAGCAACATCGTGCTGGCCGCGGAAGACGGTGCGCCGCTCGATCGCATCGCCGCTGACATCACGAATGTCCTCCGCGATCGCCACAAGCTGCGGCCGGGCGAAGACGACGATTTCATGGTGCGCACGCAGGCGGAAATGACGACCGTGCTGACGTCGACGACGGACACGATGACGTATTTGCTGGCGGGCATTGCGGCGGTGTCATTGATTGTCGGCGGCATCGGCATCATGAACATCATGCTCGTGTCGGTCACCGAGCGCACGCGCGAGATCGGCCTGCGCTTGTCGATCGGCGCCAGCGATATCAACGTGCTCACACAGTTTCTCGTCGAGTCAGTCGTCCTCAGCCTCGCCGGTGGCTTCATCGGCATCGTCCTTGGCATCGGGCTGTCGTACGGCGTGACGAGACTCTTGCAGTGGCCGACGGATGTGACGATTCAGTCGATTGCGATGTCGTTCGGCGTCGCTGCCGCCACGGGCGTCTTTTTCGGGTTCTATCCGGCGCGTAAAGCTGCGGCTTTAGATCCGATCGAAGCGTTGCGATACGAATAGCTTCGGGTGGCTTGGTGTTGTTCCCGGCGGGTCGGCCTTCG